>Ga0214917_10001572_pt1 | contig 29167 bp, 32 predicted proteins | sample LL_1208_BB_MetaG_FD_177983 | JGI IMG/M metagenome (GOLD analysis project Ga0214917, IMG submission 177983) | Freshwater microbial communities from Lake Lanier, Atlanta, Georgia, United States - LL_1208_BB | ecosystem: Environmental > Aquatic > Freshwater > Lake | place: USA: Georgia | collected... | reverse complement strand
CGTAAGCCGACATTAAACCATTACGAGAAGTAGTCTCATCTATAATTTTTGAAAAACAACTTTTGACTTCATCCAATAACGCGCTACAGCTTAATTTTCTCATTTGGCCATTCCGTGCAAAATAACCGTTGTAACATTAAATTTTACCGGGAATTGCTGCCCCCCCAACTTATTAAGTGAGGGGTATGGCGCATTAGATAACGTTATTTTACTATATCTGGTCCTAACATGTTTTTTGGTTGGACATAATCATCAAATTGTTTAGCTGTTAAAAGTTTTAATGCCACTGCGGCCTCTTTTAAAGTAGAATGATCAATATGGGCTTTTTTAGCTATTTTTGCAGCATTATCATAGCCAATATGCTGATTTAATGCGGTAACTAACATTAAAGATTCAGAAAGATGTTTTTGAATAACCGGTAGGTTTGGTTGTAGTCCTGCAACACAATATTTCTGAAAAGAACGGCAAGTATCTTTTAAAAGCGTAGCAGAATGTAAGAAATTAAAAATTATTACCGGTTTAAAGACATTGAGCTCAAAATTGCCCTGACTTGCTGCGAAGCTTACAGTAACATCATTGCCCATTACTTGCGCACAGACCATTGTCATTGCCTCAGCTTGCGTAGGATTGACCTTGCCGGGCATTATTGAAGAACCTGGCTCATTTTCAGGCAATATTAATTCGCATAAGCCGCTTCTTGGACCTGAACCCATCCAACGCAGATCGTTAGCAATTTTCATTAAAGCACATGCCAGGGTTTTCATTGCACCATGCGCCATGACTAATGGTTCATGAGCAGCAAGTGCCGCAAATTTATTCTCTGCTGATACAAATGGCAATTTAGTTAATTGTGCAATATGATAAGCAGCTTTATTAGCAAATTCAGGGTGCGTATTTAAACCTGTCCCAACTGCACTTCCGCCTATGGCGAGTTCGTAGAGCTCGTGCATTACTTCATCAAGCCGCAATAAACAAGCATCTAATTGTGCAACGTATCCAGAAAACTCTTGACCTAGTGTGAGTGGGACGGCATCTTGTAAGTGAGTACGACCTATTTTGATAATATCTTTATACTCTTGCATTTTTTGTTCTAAACCATCTCGCAAAAAGCGCACTGCTGGAATCAGCTCATTGTGTATTTCAATAGCAGCTGCGATATGCATTGCAGTTGGAAAAGTGTCGTTGGAAGATTGCGACATATTGACGTGATCATTTGGATGGATAGGTGATTTGCTGCCGAGGGCGTGACCTGCAAGTTGGTTGGCTCTATTCGATATTACTTCGTTTACATTCATATTAGATTGCGTGCCACTGCCGGTTTGCCAGACTTTTAGTGGGAATTCATTATCAAGACTACCATTAATAACGGCATCTGCAGCTTTGATAATTAAGTCAGCTTTGTCTTTAGAAAGTTTGCCAATTTCATAATTAGCTAGTGCCGCAGCTTTTTTTAATTGCCCAAAGGCGTGAATTACTTCTATGGGAATTAAATCATGTCCAATGGCAAAGTGATGTAAAGACCGCTCGGTTTGTGCGCCCCATAGATTATTTACAGGCACTTCAATACTGCCCATGCTATCAGTTTCAAGTCTTGTTTTGATCATGATATATTTCTCCAATGCTTTAGGAATCGTAGCATACATGATTTTATCGGTATAAAGCAACGTTTCTAAAACGTTGACAACGTTTGCATTTTGCATAAAAATTGCGAGTGATTTCATATGGGAAATAGCATGAGTTACACGAGAATATACCACCCTCAAAGATTAAATATTGGCGATGAGATTAAGCTTTCATCAGAAGCAAGCCATCATGTTTTAAACGTGTTGCGCTGTAAAGTCCAACAGAAAATTGTGCTGTTTGATGGGAGCGACAACGAATATTTAGTCGAAATATTATGTGTGCAAAAAAAAATAGTTGCTGGTAATGTTTTGAGTGCCACATACTCTTCTCGCGAGTCACCTTTAAAAATACATTTGGCACAAGGTATCGCAAAAGGAGACAGAATGACTTTTAGTTTGCAAAAAGCAATAGAGCTTGGCGTGACTGAGTATACGCCACTATGGACCCAACATGCAGCATTTAAATGGGATAAAAATTTAAATGAAAAAAAATTGCAACAGTGGCAGGCGATCATGGTTTCGGCCTGTGAGCAGTCAGGGCGTAATTTTGTTCCCAAAATCAATCCCATTTTAAGCTTTCAAGAATTTATTATTTCACATAAAAATCCAAATAAAATCTTGGTTTCTCCATACAAAGGCATTGGCTGGCAGCAACTTCATTGGGAGAAAGAATCTAAGGTAACTATGTTAATCGGACCTGAGGGAGGATTTAGTGTTTTAGAGGCTGAGCAAGCTCTATTGCAAGGCTATCAGCCTTTAACTATAGGCCCAAGAATTTTGCGTACTGAAACCGCGGTAATATCTGCATTGACTTTGATGCAGGCAATAAAAGGTGATTTGTAAGACTAAACAAGGTAAATTTTTTGTGATAACATGGTTAAAACCATATAAAAAGGTGAAAAAAATGAGTGAACACGTTAAACAAATTTCCGATGATTCTTTTGAGCAAGATGTGCTCAATAGCGAAAAGCCTGTAATTCTAGACTTTTGGGCTGAGTGGTGTGGGCCATGTCGAGCTCTAGGACCAATCTTTGCAGAAGTATCGACAACTCATCATGATAAAATAAATTTTGTTAAAATGAATATTGATGAGAATCAGCGTACGCCATCTAAATACGGGGTAATGAGCATTCCAACGGTGATTATTTTCAAAAATGGTGAAGCAAAAGCTACTCGTATGGGCTTAATGTCTAAATCAGAGCTAAGTGCTTTTATTGATAGTAATATATAGAATAATTAAAGTCGCCTAGGGTAGAACTTAGGCGCTAGTAATAATTTAACTTTATACTCTAGCTAAGTTAGCAAACATATGTTAGTCTATAACAATATAGTAAAATACTATCTTATCTTTCTTTCGTGATTAATTCTGGATCATATCATTTATAATTTTCAAGTGTGACATATGAACTTTAGTAAACTTAAACAATTACCTATTGGCGAACTTGTCAATATTGCCCAGGAAATGGGTATAGAAAATACGTCAAGAATGCGTAAACAAGACATTATTTTTGCCATTCTTAAATCTCAAGCGCAAAAAGGCGAGGATATCCAAGGCGACGGCGTGGTTGAAATTCTGCCGGATGGATTTGGATTCTTAAGGTCCGCCGATGAGTCTTATCTTGCCGGACCTGATGACATTTATATTTCGCCAAGTCAAATTAGACGTTTTGGTTTGCGTACTGGTGACACAGTTAGCGGCAAAATCAGACCGCCAAAAGATAGCGAGCGATATTTTGCGTTATTAAAAGTCGATCAAATAAATTTTGAGGCTCCAGAAAACTCCAAACGCAAAATTTTATTTGAAAATCTCACCCCGTTGTTTGCAACTGAACGTTTTGTGTTAGAACAGGGTAATGGTAGTACTGAGGATTTAACTGCTCGAGTAGTAGATTTATGCGCTCCATTTGGTCGTGGCCAACGTGGCTTAATTGTTGCCCCGCCAAAAGCTGGTAAAACAATTATGTTACAAAACATTGCTCATTCTATTGAGAAAAAATATCCGGAATGCATCTTAATCGTCTTATTGATTGATGAGCGGCCTGAAGAGGTTACCGAAATGCAGCGCTCGGTTCGTGGTGAGGTTATCGCTAGTACCTTTGATGAACCGGCATCACGACATGTCCAAGTTGCAGAAATGGTCATAGAGAAGGCAAAGCGCCTAGTGGAGCATAAAAAAGATGTAGTAATTTTATTAGATTCGATTACTCGTTTAGCTCGGGCGTATAATACCGTTGTGCCTTCTTCTGGTAAGGTGCTTACTGGTGGTGTTGACGCACATGCATTACAGCGGCCCAAGAGATTGTATGGTGCGGCGCGTAATATCGAAGAAGGCGGCAGTTTAACTATCATCGCCACAGCGATGGTGGAGACTGGTTCAAAAATGGACGAGGTTATTTACGAAGAATTTAAAGGCACGGGTAATATGGAAATTCATCTAAGTCGTGGTATTGCTGAGCGCCGTGTATTCCCAGCGATTAATATCATGCGCTCTGGTACGCGCCGTGAGGAGTTGTTATTATCGCCAGAAGAGTTACAAAGAACCTGGATATTACGCAAAATCTTACAGTCAATGGATGAGTCTGACGCAATTGAATTTATGTTGGAGCGGATGAAAAATCATAAAACCAATGCTGAATTTTTTGATGCTATGAAGCGACAAGAATAATTATGATTTACTCTGATCTTAGGGATTTCATCGCGCAGCTCGAGGCGCGACAATTGTTAAAAAAAATTGATTACCCTATATCACCATATTTAGAAATGACCGCGGTCAGTGACCGCGTGCTTAGAAAAGCTGGGCCGGCATTATTATTTACAAATAAAGAAGTTTTGCAGATGCCGGTTCTGACCAATCTGTTTGGGACTGTTGAGCGCGTTGCTTTAGGCATAGGCTCTGAAAATACATTGGCTTTACGCGAACTAGGTAAGTTGTTGGCTTTTTTAAAAGAGCCAGAGCCACCTAAGAATTTTAAGGATGCGATAAACAAATTTCCCTTACTTAAACATGCTTTGCATATGACGCCAAAAATTGTTTCTCATGCTCAATGTCATGAAGTGGTTTATGAAGGTGACCAGGTTGATTTAACGCAATTACCTATTCAAACCTGTTGGCCAAAAGATGTCGCACCGCTAATTACCTGGGGGCTAGTTACAACTAAAAATGTTACTACAGGCAGACAAAACATTGGTATATATCGTCAACAATTGCTCAATAAGAATCAATTAATCATGCGTTGGCTGGCGCATCGTGGTGGTGCTTTGGATTATCTTGCTTGGCAAACAATGTATCCACAGGAAAAATTTCCTATTGCGGTGACTATAGGAGCAGATCCTGCAACTATAATAGCGGCAGTAACTCCAATTCCTGATAATTTATCTGAATATGCTTTTGCTGGATTGCTGCGCGGCAAGAAAACCAAATTAGTTAACTGTATTGGTTCAGATTTACAAGTTCCAGCTAGTGCAGAAATTATTCTCGAAGGTTATTTGCAACCTGGAGTTGAAGCGGCTGAGGGTCCTTACGGTGATCATACGGGCTATTATAATGAAGTACAATCATTTCCTGTATTTACTGTTGAAAGAATTACTCATCGGCAAAACCCTATCTACCACAGCACGTATACCGGCAAACCACCGGATGAACCTGCTATTTTAGGTGTGGCGCTTAATGAAGTATTTGTGCCGTTGCTGCAAAAACAATTTCCGGAGATTGTTGATTTTTATCTTCCTCCTGAGGGTTGCTCCTACCGATTAGCTATTGTCAGTATAAAAAAACAGTACCCTGGACATGCGAAAAGAATAATGTTTGCTATTTGGTCTTTTTTACGTCAATTTATGTATACAAAGTTTGTTATAGTATGTGATGATGATATCAATCCACGCAACTGGCCTGAAGTTATATGGGCTATGACAACCAGAATGGACCCGGTGCGTGATACTTTGCTTATCGACAATACCCCAATTGATTATTTGGATTTTGCTTCCCCAGTCAGTGGTTTAGGCGGCAAGATGGGCCTGGATATCACCTCGAAATGGAGCGGTGAAACCCAGAGGGAATGGGGAGAGGTTATTGAACCAGATGATGATATAGTACAAAAAATTGCTAATTTATGGCCGCTTTTGGGATTATAGACATGACTAATTGGCTGACCGCACAAGTACTACAAGTTGTTCCACTTACGCGTTCTATTTTGCAAATTATTTTGCAACCGGAAGAGTTCTTAACTTATCATGCGGGACAGTATTTGCAACTACGCACATCAAATTTTCAGAATTTTTTTTCCATTGCTAATGCACCACTTGGTAGTAATACATATGAATTACATGTTAGACATGATAATGAAAAAAAATCATCACAGGAGCTACTAGCGCAGCTGGAAAAACAAGCTGGTTTAGAAATTAGCTTGCCATATGGCTATTGTTATTTAGATAACTTTGCCCCAGAAAGAGATTTTGTCTTTATTGCCGGCGGTACAGGTATTGCTCCAATTAAGGCTATTATTGAACAGATGCTATTTAACCAAGATCGGCGCAATTTTGAATTGTACTGGACTGCAAGCGATAAGAGTGACTTGTATATGGAAAATATGCTGCATGCATGGCGTCAGCATGTACCTAATTTTCGTGCATTAGAATTTTTTTCTGGAAGTTCTGGGCTATTGGATAATTTATTGCGTAAACATAATCTGCAAAATTTGCAGGTTATGATAAGTGGGCCTTTTGATATGGTATACACTTATCGTGATAAATTAGTTAATGAAAATGTAGCCCCAAGTAACATTTATTCTGATGCATTTGCGTTTGAATTAAAAAAATAATCTAAGGAGCCAGGATGGGAACTGTGTATCAAATACTTGCTATTTTGTTGGTGGGTTTAGCAATATTTTTAATTTATAGAACAATTAAAAACCAACCACAATTGTTTACTAAACAGAATTTTACTAAGACTGCCTCCTCTATGGGTTTTTTAGCTTTATTTTTAATAGTTCTGGTTGCTTTCCTAGTGGTCATGGTAAATAATTAGTCTCACTGCCAAGCAGTCAAGCTATGACTGCTGTTCTCTATATTTTAAATCCCCATTTATTTTAATTATTCTGCTTGTTAACAATGCCTTTCCGGCATTAAAACTGTTAAAATTTCATCAGTAGGAGCTGGATATAGTTGAATTTTATTATTTTTGGTCAATAATAAGATTAACTGGAGGGAAAAATGAAATCTTCTCGATTCAATATTGGGCAAATTGTGAAGCATAGGGTGCATGGCTACGCAGCGGTGATAGCCGACATTGACAGCATATTTCAACCGTCGGGAGTCTTGCACTCGCGCCTAGTTACAAAGGATTTTAGTAAACAAGGGCCATGGTATCGTCTGTTAGTAAATGAAAGTCAACTTATAACGTATGCCGATGAAGCAGATTTAGAATTAGTCGAAATCGACTTACTAATTGAGAACCCTAAATTGAATGACTACTTAGATTATTGCTCTGGGTTCTATTTACGCAAAGGCATTATTCACTAACAAGCATTACCCCAGCGACTATAAAAAAAGCCCAGCTCTTGATTGGTCAGCCCCTGAAAGAAACGAGACTGCGCCAGATTTTTGTATTTAATTGCTTAGGTCGATTTAACAAGCAAATCTTGTTCTTCTTTACGCCAGGTAAGCACTTCATAACCAGTTTCGGTTACTAGTAGAGTATGCTCCCATTGTGCAGAGAGTTTTTTATCTTTAGTTATAGCTATCATCCAGCCAGCTTTTTGCAAATGTTTAACATCTGCTTTGCCCTGATTTATCATAGGCTCAATGGTGAAAGTCATGCCTGGCTTGAGCAGCATGCCCTGACCGGCTTGACCATAATGTAAAACTTGCGGCTCTTCGTGCATATTTTGCCCAATACCATGACCACAATATTCCCTAACAACTGAATAGCCGTTTTTGTGGGCAATAGTTTGAATGGCGTGACCAATGTCTCCCAAAGTGGCTCCGGGTTTTACTTGTTGGATTCCTGCATACAAAGCTTGTTGTGTGGCATCAACCAGACGTTTGGCAAAGGGCTTAACTTCGCCAATACAAAACATTTTGCTACTATCGCCATAAAATCCCTCATAAATGACTGTTATATCTACGTTGACAATATCTTGTTCTAATAGTTTTTGTTTTTCTGATGGCATGCCATGGCAAATGACATGATTTACAGAGGTATTAACAGTATAGGGGTAGCCATATTGGCCTTTACTACCAGGTTTAGCGCCTAAAACATTTACAATATAATCTTCACAAAAGTTATTGATATCCATGGTTGTAATGCCAGGCTGTACAATAGGGGTTAATGCCTCTAGGACTTTAGCGGTTAATTGCCCTGCAATACGCATTTTTTCAATTTGATCGGGAGATTTATATGAAGCCACTGTTTAAACCCTGTAAAATTATAATGTTAAATATTATAGCAAATTTTATCCTGCTTGCGAAGGACGATAGGGATGATAATGGTCTGGATATTTGTAGCTGCAGATGGCTTTAAATAGCCGAGCATGAATAGCGCATTGGGCCAATACAGGTATATATTTGTTGGTGCTTCCGGAAAAAAACGGAAGGTTCTCTATTTTTGGGCCACCTACACAATGTCTATGACAGCCTCCATTTCGAAACAGGTTATCGTAAGCGGTTACGCAAATCAAATGGCGCTAAACGTGTTTAATGGGCGTTTTCTAACACTCGACTTATTATTCATTAAAAACCATGTCCTTATATCTTAATAGCTATCAGTAATTGCCTGATTAACTGTTTGCCTCTAAGACATTTCGAATCTCATCTAGATTGACAATATTATTTAATTAAAAAACCAGGGTATCGCTATAATTTCATTTGATTTTTTATCAACTTTTTGTTGAGCTAACATCAATCTAGCGCCAGTTGCAAATGCGCGAACCATCTCGAGCCTCTATCTCTGGATATTACAAACCATCTCCAGCTTTCTGCTTTACAGAAAAATTGTTGTTTTATCACCTGCTACACATTTACCATGAGAAAAGCAGTGGCAAATATAAAAAAGTTCTTGACTAACAGTCTTTTGATTAGTTAGAATATGGACTAATTCCTCGGTAGCTCAGTCGGTAGAGCGGATGACTGTTAATCATTAGGTCGGCGGTTCGAGCCCGTCCCGGGGAGCCACACTACATAAGGATTGTGGCAAATCACACCGAAGCTCTGAAATTCTCATGTAGAAGCAATGTAGAAAGTTGAAGACACAACGGACTCCTCAAATCATTGCTATACGCTTATAATCACCCAATCTGAATATTTAAATAGGACAATAAATGAACACTCATTTTTGGGATGAAAACTCAGTTAGATATCAATTGATAAATTCTATTGGTGGTTCAGGCGCCTTTTACAATTGGCTATTTTTTCCTGGCGGCCCAGGGGCAGATTCAAGTTATTTATCTGACGTAAGTAAAGAATTGAGCTTACCAGGAAACACGTGGTTAATTGATTTCCCCAATAACGGAAGCAATACAATCAGTGAAGAGTATGATTTTGATAAATGGTTTGAATTGCTACTTCCAACAGTAAACCGATTTGAAAATACAATCTATGTTGGTCAGTCTTTTGGAGGCATGTTTCCTTTATTATTTCCACAAATGGAAGAATTATTAAAAGGATTTGTAATCTTAAATTCTTCACCAACTTTATGGCATGAAGAAGCCTCTAAGGTAGCTCAGGAAAAACAGAAACCTTCATTTGTGGAACCATTACAAGAGTTTGTTGAGAATCCAAACCCCACCACTTTTAAATGTGCATTAATGGCTTGTGCTCCTTATTACTTCCCAGAACAAAGTTTAGAGCAAGGAAAAGCAATGCTAGAAAAACTACCCTTTAATTATCATGCAGCAGGTTGGTGGCAACAAAAAGCAGCTGAATTAAATTTTAATGCTATTTGGATCCCGCAGCAGATACCTACTCTAATTATTGGAAGTACTGAAGATTGTATGACTCCACCAAGTCTTTTTCTAAATGACAAAAGATTCTACCGAGACAATATTTCTATAATTACTATTGAAAATGCAGGGCATATGCCATGGGTAGAGGATATGGCATCTGTTAAAAAAGCATTTAATCAATTTATTGCTGAGCTTTAAGTTCTCTGAGATGGACTTACAAGAAAACACCTAAACCCTGGGAGTTCGATAAATGTTCGCTGTTATTTATAAATTTAAATTAAAACCCGCTCAAGAAGAATTATATCAACATCATTGGCACAAAATAGCCAATTTTTTTATAAAACATCGGAGTGCAATCGGTTCTTGCTTACATAAAGGAGATAATGGACTGTGGGTGGCCTATTCTCGTTGGCCAGACAAAGAAACTCGTGATGCTTCGTGGCCTGGCGAAGGGTCGCCTAATAATGAATTACCCGAGGATATAAGGCATTCCATTCAGTTGATGCAAACAATTAAAACAGAAAATAGCGATTTGGAAGAAGATTATGAAGAGATTTGCCTTAATGTAATAAACGATTTATTGGGCATACCTGAAAAACTCTAAGCATGATTTTTTTATACTTATTACTGGGAAACAAATGCAAATTACTTTTTTATTTTATGAGGGAATGACGACTCTTGATATTATTGGCCCTCATGAAGTTCTGGCACACTTACCGGATGTGACCATACAGCGTGTAGCTAAACGAGCTGGAATGGTGCGAGCCGGATTTGATTTGGAATTAAACGCTGAATACGCTTTATCACAAGTAACTCAAACAGATATTCTCGTCGTACCAGGCGGAGGGACAGCCACTAGTCTTAGTCATGAGCTAGAAATTATCAATTGGATTAAAGCGATTCATAAAACTACTCAATGGACTACTTCAGTTTGTACAGGTAGCTTGATTCTAGGGGCTGCAGGTATCTTGCAAGGAAAACAAGCGACTACTCACTGGGCGGTATTAGATAGGCTTAAAGCATGGGGCGCAATACCAGTATCCAAGCGTGTTGTAGAAGACGGTAAAATTATTACTGCTGCAGGTGTTTCTGCTGGCATTGATATGGCTTTGTTGCTTGCTGCAAAAGCTGCAGGCCAACAAGTGGCTGAAACTCTGCAACTTGGTATCGAATATGATCCGGAACCACCTTTTAATGCCGGTTCTCCTGATAAAGTAAAACCTGAAATAGTTGCATCGTTAAAAGAACGATTGCTTAATCAATTTGAAAAAATTTAAGAGATGAAATGCGGAGTTATCACCGTGATACAAAATAAACTTATTTTGGAAGAGCTTAAACAATTTCCATTGCAAGCAGTAATATGGGGAATATTAGCAGGAAATAACAAAGGGCAGGTATTTGAACTTTCAGATAATTCTGTTTTAATTTTAGAAGCAGGAAACAATGACCCTTTTGTATTTATTGCAGGGCCTATAACATCAAGATCTATTGAGGAAACAATCGCTTATGTTTCTCATGCTAGCTATCCTACAATTTACTGCCATCCAAAATACCATCATTTATTTTTAGAAAAAAATTGGGACTTCCTTTTGCGCGCTGAAATGTATTTGGAACCACATTTCGTACCGCAACCAATACAGAATGGATTAGTCATTGAACCCATAGAATCGATAGAGCTTTTTAAAAAATGTTATTGGTTTAAAGAGACTTCCGCACGATATGGTTCATCAGAAAAATTTTTAAAAGTTGGAAAAGGTTATGCTTTGCGTCAAGGGGAAAAGATTCTAAGTGAAGCCTATGCAGATTATATTGGCAGTGGGTGTATTGAAATAGGTATAGTGACACATCCAGATCATCGGTCTCAAGGATTTGGCGCACAAGTTGCTTCTTATTTGGTTGGTAAGTGTTTGGAGCAAAATTATATTCCTGGCTGGAGTTGTCAAATTAATAATAGGGCCTCTATGCGAGTAGCTACTAAAGTAGGTTTTTCTATATCACATTACTACATGCAAATGGCTCCAACCGTAGGAAATACGCTTGGAAACCCCCTTGTACAATGGATAAAAGAAAATCCAGACTGGACAATTTAGGATAGTTCTATTTTCTGTTGAGAAGACCGTGGTGCTAACTGCTAGCATCGCAGATGCTAGCACGCTTATTGAGTATTTAATACTTTTCGCGTTTTTTCATCCAATCAAGCTTACTTTTTAAAAAAACATAGATTAATCGTATGTAGTAAGACCGATAGGGATTAATCAATTAAGTTCTGCATTAGCCTCTCAACCACGGTAGGGCACGGCGTGTTATCATTCTTTGAGGCCCCATAGATTTTAGGAACCAATTTTGCCGCAAGCCATTTCCTTGTATCAATGCGAAGACGTGATCGAGCAATAAATTCACTATTACAAACTATACTTCCTTGCTCATTGATCACTTCGTCTTGCGATGAATCATCAGCAATGTCTAAAATTTCATCAATAAAAACTTCTATCTGACAACGTTTTGCTTGCGCGTACTGCTCGGAAAACTCAGTATGTTTTTTTAACCAAGTAAAGAGGGTATCTTGACATGGCCAATGCTGATTTTCTTTGCAAAGCTTTTTCGTTCCCTTGCTAGAAGAAGCGATACTGTCACAGATTTCATTTGCCAATTCTGGTGTGTATCCAGTTGGCCGTCCTGGCTTATTTTTTGTTTTAGGCATTTGAGACTCCTAATTTTATATAATTTTAAATTACTTTACTGTTCTAGATATATGCTATTCTCCAGCAGATGCTCTTCGGTATGCATCTGCTGTATTGGCAGTTTCTTTAGTTGATCCGATAGAAAGCGATAAAACCGGAGAAACCGATTCCACTCGCCATTTTTCCGCAGAACTATTGCCACTACAACGGATAAATCGTAGTCCATTTACAATACGTCCTGCATGACGTTTGATCCACCACCCTAACTTACGGCGATTAATTTCTCCACGTTCAGCAGCAATATCATGTAATACCTCCCTTAACTCATCATCACAACTTTGGTTAATTCTATTTACAGCTTCGCGCACCATGGTTGGGGTTTTTCCAAATGATGCTTGCCAGGCATCTAACAAACGTGCCAATGTTTCTCTGTCAGGATCTTCTGACAAGGCTTCAAATACTGATGCTGTTGGGTCAGCGCAACCAAGCCATAATAAGGGTTGACGGCATAAATCAGACCATTCGCCATAACTCACCAGTGATCTACATTTTGTTGTCGGTTTGCCTGCTGTAATCCAAGCACGTATGATGGCTAATGCTGCCGAAACATAACGTGTCCTCTCTTGTAGTAATTCGCGTACCAAATCAGGTCGATTAAAAGTACGTGTGGCAGGAATTTCTACTGCAGGATCAAGATTAATGCTGATACAACGTCGTGCCATATCTTGGACCGGCCCAACATTGTTCCCACTTGATAAAAACAAGGTGCGAGTGCTTACTGCGGCTGTTTTTGATACACCAAGAATGCGCCCACTCATAAATTCAGCGGTTAAGGTCATACATAAACTTTTATAGGCTACCAGATCAGTTGTAAGGTTATCGAACTCAATCACTGCGGGGGAGCGGAGTAACTCTGCCAACAACAATTTGCGACATTCATCGTCATCCGCTGGAAACGTGGTTGGCGTTCCTTTTTGAGGAGTGGCAAACGCTGTGATCAATTCACACAAATAAGACTTCCCTGAGCCAACCATATGAGCACGCACATGATACATTGGGGCAAGCCTTAGGCTTGGGCGAATGCTTGCAGTTAAAATTGCTGATAAGGCTGCTGATCGATCTGATTCACCAGCAAAACGAAATTCTGTGAGTAAATCTTGTAACACTGCAAGAGCTTCCTCTGCCTGTTTACGTATTGGCTTATCAGGGACAGAAAACTTATTTGAATCGAATACACCAAACATACCTGTAGCTGCATCATATCCTGCAACGTTCATCAGACTACCATCTAGACGAAGATAAGGTTGACGAGCTAGGCCATTGAGAACAGGTAAATATTTATAACTCGATGCATCAAATAATACACTTGTATGGCGCTCAGGTGGGTCAATACGCACCAAGTCTTTTGCTCGGCCATCAAATTTTTCCCAAATTGCACTATTTGCCAATGCTCGCACTAAAGCAGGCTTAGATATTCCCTGGATACGAATTTCACTTGTTCCAGGATCGGAGCATACTTCTACAATTAATCCTCCCCGTTGATAGTGCTTACCCGATTGAGCTAATTCACGCTCAGCCGCATCAACTATGTGATGGATTTCTCCAGCTATCACGCGAATGACTGGTTTCATACGTGCATCACTTATAGCGATATCAAATTTATGTAATAAATCATGGATAGTTCTTTCCGCACAATGACCATGTAAGCAGTTCAAACCACCAATGAGGTAGTTATCATTAGGTTCAAAATAAACTGTGCCACTATCAACAGCATTAGTATGTTCTTCTTTCCATGGGCAAGTAATGTCGTGCTTCCCATCACCAAGAGGCCCTTTGTATAAATGGTGTTGGCGAAGGATGGCAATGATCAGGTTTTCTTCTGGACGAGGAATATATACCGTATCTGCCTCACAGTCTTTTGATGCTTTTAATTTGCCTTGCCTTGAGCGATCTTTATGTACTATTTCAAGCTGAAGTCCCTCTATCAATTCCTGTACTGAATAACGTTGTTCAGGACACCATATTTTTATCTGACATGAGAATGGAGGCTCATGTTTGCCATTTACTCCAATAGGTAATCTGGCCATTCGTGTGCTGGGTCCATTTGCTCCAGGATCACACAAGCCTGCATTGATAATAGCATTCATCAATTGATCTGCTGCCTTAATGCTTGTTAATGGTTCATCCAACAGATAACCTGCTTGGTAATTTTCAGGAGAAGTTTCTAGAAGCCAAGTAGGTGGTAGCGTTAGCCTTTCCATATTTACTTTAGTGCCTATGTCATCGAGCACTACAGCATGCAAGGCACGGAAGTGCGTTTTTTTGCGTCGATATTGCCCAGAATCATCAGGTTTAAACAATGCCATACTAGAATAATTATTGTGATCGCTAATAAAGTGAAGGTCACCTGTCCAAGGACGAGCAAACCATTTTGTTTTTGGCACTGTATGAGGATTTCCCGAGAAGGTAACTACAAGTGGGTAGACATTGTTTAATTGCTTGCCAAAAATAGTCTCTAAAAAATTGTTGTTATCAACAACGGTTTTATCGTTTTTAACGGTTTCAGACTGCTCCGCTGTAAAATTTGTCAGAGTAGTATTTTTAGTCATGATTCACATCCTTATGATACTCACTGGTGGAGGTAACAAGAGCATGGCTTTCTAACCAATAAACCACATCACATTTTTGATATAAAACACGACCACCTACTTTTCGGTAAGGAATTCCCAAACCACGCCATCGATCAGATTCCAAGGTTTTAATGCTTTTGTTAGTAACTGGAGCAATTGTTTCTTGTCCAAAAAAAGCTTCCATAGGTGCGGCCCAGAAAATTTGAACAAGTTCACTATCTGGCTTCTGTTGATGAATTGATCGACGTTTTTTTAAGTTAACTTTGCCTAAATTTAGAGGATCATTTTTATTATCGATTGACATAGAGCTCTCCATAAAAAGTTAGAGGTGTTAAAGCTCCAATCGTATTATTAAGAAAGCAGGAGGGTCTGCGGGGCTAACTACACCTATTTTTAATGAGTTAGCCCCGTGAATTAGAGATAAGATGTATAACCAAAGAGTATTTCTTTTACGGTCATTTCTAGGAATTTATTTTCAGCACACACTGTATGAAATATTTTTTCAGCCTCTCTTTCAGCATCCCTCTTATCCATGTTATCCATAAAGAAAATGTCCGTGATTTCTAAAGCAATATTCACTGCCAATCCGATTTTAATTCCTTCATAAGTTCGAATTAACTCCTGTAAAAAAATTTTTATAAATGCCTGACGCAACAAATTTTCGTGGTTTCTTTTTGAGCTGAATACATTGTGAACTGGATTTTTTAGCAATTGCTGTAACAATGTATGGAAAACTAATTGCATTGCCCCATTTGAAAAATATAGTCCACCGTGATTTAACTCGAAATTTAATTTTTCCATTGCTTTGATAACAGGCTTTTTTTCTTTTTCAGAAACTACAACCTGAGGCAATATAAGCTGATGCTTTGAAAAAATGTCGATCTGTAAAGCACAAAGCCTCACTAATGCTAGTTTTTCCATATACAACAAAATTATTTCTATATCCGTTCTTTTAATAATACGCAGCTTTGCTTTTACTATTTTGGCAGTTGCCTGCAAAAAATAATCTTGTTTATGTAACCAATGAACAAAGGGATGCTGCTCCATTGTTTTTAGCGCTTCTTCATTAGGTATTGGCAGATAGTGGTTTCCTTGTCTTTCTTGTATGAAGCCAAACTCCTGTTCTTTGTTTATATAATCGCGCGCGTTCTGAATCTGAGATTTAATGATTTTTGCAGCATAATCCATATTCTTGTTAATTTGATCACTAGTTTCGCTCATTTTGTTTTTCTCTGAGAGGGTTCATTCAATTCTGCTTCAATTTCCGCCACTGTAGGTAAACTGGCCTTAAGTTCTTTAGGCAAAGCTTTTGCAAGGGTATATTCTGATATCCCAATAGGCGCGCTCATGTTACGCAATGCATACTCAGCAACAACCTTGTGTTTAGATTTGCATAAAAGTATTCCAATAGTTTGGTTATCTCCATCTTTGCGCATCAGATCATCAACTGCCGCCATGTAAAAGCCGAGCTGCCCAGTATGTTCTGGTTTGAATTTACCCGCCTTCAGTTCAATAACCACGAATGCACGTAACTGTAGGTGGTAAAAGAGCAAATCAACGAAGAATTCTTGGTCATCGAACGTTAACGGCACTTGTGAACCGACAAATGCGAAACCCTGTCCGAGCTCAATTAAAAAGTCACGGATATGTGTGACCAATGCATCTTCAATTGCACGTTCATGCGCTTTGCCTTGAATGGTTAAAAAATCGAAGTTGTACGGATCTTTCAACATTTGATTGGCCAGATCTGATTGTAAGGCTGGTAACTGTTTGTGAAAGTTATTGATTTTCTTGCCAGATTCAGCCTGCCGCTCGTATAGCCCTCCTTCAACCTGAATTTCTAATACAGCACGTGACCACCCATTTTTAATCGTTTCTTGGGCGTACCATTCACGCTCAGCATAGCTCTTAACCATTTGCATCAAACGAACAATATGCCCCCATGGTAATTGGGGCACAGCTTGTGCCCTAATTGCGAAATCAGGATAGGCTTGGGCAAATAAGCGCATTCTTTTAAGGTTAGTAACAGAAAAACCCTGCATTTCAGGGAAGGCTTGTCGCATGTCATGCGAGAACTGCTCCAAGAAATGCCCGCCCCATTTCTGAGCTTTTTGTTTTTCAATTAAATCGTTACCAAGCTCCCAATAGAATTTAATCAACTCACTATTTGCAGCAAGTGCCGCGCGAATTTGGGCTGCTTTTAAGCGGTCTTTAATATTGCTAAAAAAATCCATATAGTCTTTATCAAGATGTAATGAATCATCTTTAATTGTAATTTCTTTACTCATGAACTACTCCTTGTGGTTGGATTGCTAATACTGTGGCGGATGGTTGGACACCCATACACTTCAAAAAATAATCGGTAATTTGCTGCATTGGTTTTCTCAACCGCTCAACATCTGTCACGATGTAGCCTGCGGTGATATCCCCATTCATTTTGTGATTCATTAGCCGCTTTAAGGCATAAGCTGAAACATCTAAGCCTTCAGCAATGGTAATGAAGGTGCGTCTTAAGTCGTGGACGGTGAAATGAATACCAGAGAACTTGGTAACATTGGCCATCTGTTTGCGAGGCTCAATAATATAACCAGCAGCACCGGTACCAGGAAAAACATAATCATTTATTTTTCTTTGGCTGCGAGATAATAGCAACTCATAGAGGTAATTAGAAAGGGGGAGTGTGTGCGATTCATGATTTTTAGTATCAAGCACGGTTAATGTTTTGGCAGTTAGATCAACTTGATCCCAACGTAAAGTCGCTGCCTCCTGACGACGCAAGCCAGTCAATAATATTAACAGCAGGTAATCTCGTAAAACTTCATTCTGTAATTGCTGCACCCCCGTGTACCAAGGAGCCAACTCATGGGCTTTGATAAAGCTTTGGCGGCGCTCTACACGGTACCAAGCACGAGTTTGTGATAAGCGTCTTACAGGATTTTCCGTAATTAGCGACTTACCTTGCGCATCTTCGTATTGGCCTGCAGCAAAATTAAACAAGGCACGTAACAAGCGCATGGCTAAATTGGCGTAAGCTTCACCATTCTCTTTACCCAGTTTTTCATGATGCTTAGCTATCTTGTCTTTAGTAATGGACAAGAACGGTTTAGATCCCCAGCCAGCAAAAGCAATTGTTAAAATCCGTTTGTAATTGTATAGCGTATTATGCTTTAAAGACTTACGAGCTTTGGTGTAATCATCAAACACCTCGTTTAGAGTAATAATATTCATTTTGGCTGTGCGCTTTTCAGCAATAGGATCAATTCCTGTCGCTATTTGCCCAATAGTTTTTTGAGCCTCTTTACGCGCTTGCTCAACGGTTAATGCTCCGTACTTGCCTAATGTAATACGGCGTACTTTATTGCCGATATTTTTTTCTACGACAAAGCTTTTACTGCCATTTGAGGTGACACGCAGAGCAAATCCCTTTAATTCAGTGTCCCGATAAAATACCTGGTCTTTATTAATAGGGAGTTCTGCATCATCCACATTTTTCTTAGTTAATTTTATTTTAGTCGGTGTCATTTGGTACCTTATTTTTCATGTAGAAGCCATGTAGAAAGATTATGTAGAATAGTTAAGTAAAGATAAGAAGTGATTATAATGCCACAAGTCCTTTGTGTATATGGATTTAATGAATATATAGGAAACTTTAGAAATCGATAGAAACGTTAATTTTATAACTGTTAATCATTAGGTCACAGGTTCGAGTCCTGTCCGGGGAGCCAAGCCCAGCTTGGCTTATAGTAAAATTCAAAATTTCAACCGACTGCTCTGGGTACACTTTGGGGTACACTTAGCTAAAAATGACAGAAGACTACAGCGGATCGAGTTCTATGCTCATTCAATTTGTAGCGCTTGTTCATCCTTAACACCACTCAAAACAAAAAATGATCTTAATTGTCTTACACCAGGAATTGGCAGCAACGCACTAGCATGCAGTCGATTAAATGCATGAATATCTTTCACGCGAATTTTCAACCAATAATCAAATTCCCCAGCGATGAGCCAACACTCCAGCACAGCAGGGATCTTTTGAATGGCCTTCTCAAATTCTGCAAAACTATCTGGCGTTGAGCGATCTAAAACCACCCCCACAATAACCACCACGGATAGCCCCAGCTTTTCTGCATTCAAATTGGCTCTTACATCGCGGATATAACCCTCTTCCATTAATCGTTTGGTATGATTCCAGCATGCAGTTTTACTGATGCCAATTTTTTCAGCCAGTTCAGCATTAGGGATTCTTCCATCGGCTTGTAAAGCTTTTAAAATCTTTTTATCCGTGCGATCTAACGTCATAGACATGAATATTATTCCTAAAAACAAGAAAAAATATATTCAATCATCCTTTTATTTAAAAATAAACAAAATTTTTACTTTAAACCTCATTTGAAATAAGAAGCACATTTTATTTGAAAAGAGGTATATTTTAATCATGGTTTATTTATTTGGAGTTACGCATGTTAACGTTAGATCAATTTTTCCCAAGAAAAAAACTGGGATTTTTTCCATCTCCCATTCATATCCATAATGAGAATATGATCCATGTAAAATATGTGCTATTTCATAGGCTTTTAAAATATTACTGACTTGTGATGGATCGGGAGCGCCATCAACCTCTTGACCATTAGAGCTAATGCGCTTATCACAATCAATGATTAATATGTTAGCCAAGCTTGATGCATTGTCATTCCCTCGTCCTAAGCATTGGTTAGCCTGATCAACATTTAACGTCGTCCGGATCCAATGTGAGCCTTTCTTGATACCTTTAAAGCACTGTCTTAGTTGAGCTAACCATTGAGTACCACTTATGTTTTTATAAGTAGGCTTACCTTTCACATCATCATTTGAAGATGCGACTTCAATTTTATCTAAAACTGTATTAAACTCGTTCATTTGAAATACCTCTATATTGGTTCGAGGGCAGCCACCTTCGAGCTTTTATGTTGTGTGTTTTTTGGTTAACGTTGTTTTTTGTTAAGAAGAGCGTTAACCAACCTATGAAATATTTGTAATAATTGGATGTTGATTTGGTTATTCATGTTCATTTCGCTGAATGTTTTGATTAATCCATTGCTCAATGACATCCGCTCGCCAAATTAACACTGAGTGCTTAGTTGGCTTAGGAAATTTCCCTTGCTTCCACCATCGCCTGAGTGTCATAGCACTCCGACCGGTGAGCAGCTCTACATCCTTGATATAAAGCAATTGTTGTTTGAGTGCGCTCATACGCTGCCTCCTTGATAAACTGGAGGCTCTATTCGACAACGCTCAAGATAACAATCTAAATCTGCTTGAAGGTAAATTATTCGACGTTGACCTATGCGATAACAGGGCAATGGCACTGGACATCGATTGCGCCACTCCCATAACGTTTTGGGGCTCACTCCAAGATAAGCAGCTGCCTCATTGGTATTCATTCGTTTATCCACTTTCCACCTCCGTTTGGTCGGTTAATCAGAACAGAGTTGAGGTTAGCTTATTGATAATTAAGTGAAAATGATTCGTGAGAAATGATTGTTTTATGATCACTATTTTCCCATGTTCCTTATCGATTTATGCCATGCAATAGCTTTATTAATATGAACTTGAGCAGCATGGTAGTTAGCAATATGTCCGCACTGAAACTCTATTTTTTGGTGTGCTCCTGTTCCATGAGTGGCTTTAATTTTAAAACGAATATGATTCTCCTTTTTCAAAAGTGTTCTCCATATAGCTTTTTTCATAAGAACATGATTTGAATTTTCAGTTAGTATCAATTCAATAGCCAGTTTTAGATGCTGGGTTGTGTCATGCCCAGCACTTGACGGTGGGAGACATGCAGATAATTTATCCTGACTGTCTTTAGCATCAGCAACAGGTTGTGGTGCCTCTTTGGTATCTTCCACAAAATCGAACAAATAATTAAATTCTGTCAATCGTTTTAAAAGTTTTAATGCCAATTCTTTTGTAACTTCAATGCTCTCATCATCTGAAACTGTATGTAGAGGGTTTGTTGCCACTACTGCAACTTGTAATACTCCGCTAGCTGTTACAATTTCACGATGATCTGACCGCATTAGAGGTAATGATTTTAAATGAACATTTAACAGATTGCTTAACGTATCTCGAAGCATTTTATGTATGCTGATGGCATCATTAATAATCAATGCATCATCAAAATTCACAAGCCCATAATCAGGATACTCTCTAGATGATATTGCCAAATAATAAGCCAAATATTTTAACCAAAATGCCTTAGGGAGACATGCCAGATTTAACATTACCGGTTTATTTTTACAATAATCTCTCAAGCCCATTCTTAATTCATGCGTCAAATTAATATTTTCCAATCTGGAGGCATATAAATTTTGCCAGGCTCTTTTTATTTCTGTTTCTTTCTCTTTGGGAGCTGCTTGGAGATTAACAAACTGAAGAAAGTTTAATAATTTAATGGCCATCTTGGGGGCAAAGTACCGAATTTCACGTTTTTTTTGCTCGCCATTTATAATGAGGTCACTTCTCCCGTACTCATCGTCAGTTATTTTGTATAAAGAATCTTCTATTTCCATAACGCGAACGCAAAGACTATGATCATCCCAATTAATAGAATCAATATTATGGATATTCATTTCAGAAACACCCTGCAACCAGGCAAGCTGGAAAAGATTGATGGCAGCAGTCGAGTGAGCTTTAGATAACTTTTCATAATCAATTTTTATTGGATGCTGAGCACAATAATGCGTTAAAACTGGCATTACCACTTTTTCAATAAAATGATGTTTTTCTGTGTTATTAGAGAAAATAGTCATCTAATTACTCCATCCAAGTAATATCATCACAACGTGTGCCAAGCAAAAGGGGTGATGAAACCCTTAGTTCTCCTCGCGACGGATAGCTTGGCTACGATATTTTATAAGCAAGATCAAATTAATACGATGAGTCTTAACGCTTTTTACCGGTTTTTTTGCTGCTCGATTCTATTTTCTTAAACTCTTTTTCAGCTTCAATGAAATCTTCTTCTACTTGAGTTGGTTGTCCGAGCATTTTCTGGCGGAATTTTTCATATTCCTCGTGTGCTTTTTTGAGTGCTTTATCGTGGCTGATCTGACCCGAATGAGTAAGTAAATCTCGATCGGATATTTTGAGAAAATCATCGAGCTTATTAATCCAATCATTCATCGTCATAGGCTTACGACTCAAAGCCTGCATTTCTGCAAATTCTAAATACATTGTGACGATTCGATTGAGAATATCCAGCTCTTGTTCAGAAAGATAATTTTTTGCAATTTCGGCCTCATTCTTTCGAATGGTTGCGCCAACCCAATTGGTCAACCCCATATTAGGTTTGTTAGCATCAGCACGTTGATGAATGATCTCTGCTGCAGTATGGCCGTGGGCTGCCCAGTGCATTTTGTTCTGGATAACCTTAAAAAAAGTTTTCGATGTTTCTGCATGGCCATCGTAATCAATACTGGTAGCATAAATATCGAGCACTTTACGCCAGAATATTTTTTCGGAAGAACGAATGTCTCTAATGCGAGCGAGTAGTTCATCAAAGTATCTAAGATTTTCGGCATTTTTAAGACGTTCATCATCCATGGTAAAGCCTTTCACAATGTATTCTCGTATGCGCTGTGTTGCCCAGATACGGAATTGTGTGCCACGAATGCTATTAACTCGATAACCAACGGAAATAATCGCGTCTAGGTTATAATACTCAATGATTCTTTCTATGGATCTATTGCCTTCGTTTTGAACTGTTGCAAATTTTGCAACAGTTGAATTTTCATCCAATTCGCCGGACTCATAAACATTTTTTAAATGACGGCTAATACCGGATTTATCGACGCCAAATAGCTCGGCCATTTGATTTATAGTTAACCACACGGTCTCATTTTGCATTTTAGTTTCAATGCGAATACTGCCATCTTGAGTTTGATAAAGCAGAAATTGAGTATCGCTAGGTTGAATTTCTTTGGTCATGTTTCAGCCTCATTATTAATTGTTGGTCATATTCAAGGGGGGTGACAATTTGTCCCCATCCATTGTCACGAGTTATAAGTTACTAACGTTTGCTAATGAAATCGGTATTACATTCTCTTGCAGTAAATCCTCTATAAACTGCGCCCACTGATTCAATGCGTCTTTTCGTTGTGGCAACATGTCATTCTTGTTATACGTTGCCATGATTCTGGGCATTTTGTGTCCAAGACATTTTTCAATCACAACAGGCTCCACATGAAGAGCTTCGCCCAGCTGAGTTGCAAAGGTGCGTCTTAGGTCATGAGCTGTCCATCTTGGTATTCCAATGCGCTCTTCGATTCGCTTAATAGCACGTGGTAATGCATTTTCAGTGAGCGGGGTATTAGCTTTAATACCAGATAAAACGTAACGAAAACTAGCGGCTGCTTTAAGCTCTGTAAGCAATATTTTGACTTGTGGACTTAAATGTATTTTCATAATGATCCCTGTTTTTGAATGATCCGCGGGGATTGTCCATAAGGATTGCTCCATATCAAACTCATCGAATGTTGCTAGCCGAAGCTCTGCTGTCCTCACTCCTGTTAATAAAATAATTTTTATGGCATGTTTAGTTTGTAATGCCATTTGATTTCTATCGTTGTCCAAAAATTTCCATAATTTCTTGATCTCATCTAGTGTAAGATAGCGCTCACATGATTTTTCTGTTCCACCAATATCTTTTGCACGAATGCAAGCAGCCGGATTATGCTGCATGTATCCTCGACTTACCGCGGAATTAAAGACTTGTTTTAATGTACTCAGCACTCGATTGGCATGAACAGGCGCACCACGTGCAACAATATTATCTAATGCCACTGTTATATCTAATGTTTTTAATGTATCAAGTTCTTTATCGCCAAGTAATCGAATAATATCCAGAATGGTAGTGTCCCAAATCTTATCGTCAATAATATTTTGTGTCATATCACTGATAATATCTGGTCCAATCCCATCTTCAAGAAGCGGAAGCAACAAAAATATAGAGGGATCATCTGTCGCTAACGTTATGATTTCTTTCGCGCTTTCTAATATTTTTTCATTTAGAACGGAACCAGAACCAGAACCAGCGCCATTAATTGTTCCTGTACCATAACCAATGCAAGTATATTTGTACTCTGGGAAGTGAACCATTCCCTTCGCTGCACGCCAACACCTATCACCATTTCGACTAGACATTTTCAAAAGGCGCATAAGGTTAGCAAAAAAATCCTTGTATACAGTGAATGCAACCCGCATCAATTCATTCTTGCTATCTTTTAGCAGCAATGGTTCAGTAAACAATTTGGTGTCATGGTTTAATATTGGATCAAAAACACCTAATTCAGCAAGCTTGGCGCTGTCTATACCAAATTGTTCTGAAAATTTTATAGGTTTAATGCTCATTACATCCTTCTAATACCGACTAAAGATGAATCTCTACGTCATCCCCCTGATAGCTTAATTCGACCAGCCATAATTCTTTAAATTCAAGATATTCACCAACAGACATTTCATCTAGCGTTTTAACACGGTATTCAACAACATTTATGCGATCCTTAATTTCTTCAATGATGCCCTCTAAAAGCTCTTCGTGAGCATCCTCGCGTTCAATTACCAGCATAATTAACCTGATATGGTATTCATCACTTTCATGAAGTTCTTCTTCTGGATGCACATCAATAAAAAGAGCGTATGTGTCTTGGCAATGGTCTTTTAAGAGGTTTTTTATTTTTTTAAGTGGAAACCGGGCGTTAAATTCATCAGGTAATGCCGTACGCTCATATCTTGCTTTCAGCAATTCAATGACAATTTTTTGTGTTTTCTTATCAAACATAATACCTCGAACAGGAGGCACCTCAGCTAACAGTTTTCTCTCAATAAAATACCGTTCGCCCATATTTATTTCAAAATGCTTATCTATGCCATTATCTTTAAATGGTATATGGGGCGTTCTGAAGTTTTTCAGGTTAGTATTGCTTTTATTGGGTATTTGTACTTCTGTTACTTGGACAACTTCAACGTTTTTTTCTTTTTCAAAAGAACGCTGCACAATATCACAATCTTGGTTAACGATAAGGTATTTATTTTTAGGAAGCCCTGGAATATCAACACCTTGGTTATCCAAGACGCAAAATTGCTTCCATCCATTGTCTAGAATTTTCTGATGGTCATTATTTTCAACACTACTTCCCATGTAAGGCTAACCTATTTTTCTGCTAATTTTCTTTAATTTTTCAAACTTCTCTCTATCACTAAGCTGTTTGAACCCATACTGCTCTTTTATTTTACTTGTATGCAATTTTTCTTTATTTAAAGCCATCATATGTGCTTTAATTTTGTCAAAGTATGTAAAAATACATTCCTCATCAAGCTCATCCCTACAAAACAAATCAAATAAAGAGTAGTCCCCCCAAATATTTTGCCTAATCAAATGCCTTATTGGGCCTAAATTTTCACTTTCCCATTTTTTACAGATTGTAATAAGTTTATTAATTCTTTCTTGGTTTTTAACTGATGGAATAGCTTTCTCAGATTTCCAATCATAAATAGCTTGCCTTGTTATCTGAAGAATATCTGCCGTTTCAGATATATTTATACACAACGAGGCTTTGATATAATCAACGGGGGTAGTGGCAAGAACTTCATCTTTCTTCTCATCGATTACTCTCTTATTGAGAAATAATTCTTCTTGTATATCTCTATTAAATCTCTGGCCACTGCTTTCAAAGCTTGATATAGGCTTTATAATCACGTAAAAAGAAGCATTGGTACTTCTATAGGGATCTTGAAGCATTTCGGAAATAAGACTGCTATATGGATCCCAGCTATCCCTATTGAAATTGGTACTTTGTAATGAGCTAATGTTCATCATTTTGCTCCCCATAAGGTTTTGGCTTCATTTGTTATGGCAGACAAAAATGCATTAGACACCCCCATATGCAAAGAACCAAAATTTTTGATAATTTCTTTCACATCAAAATCCACATCATTTTTAAACATAAAATGATCGATATCTAACAAGAATAATTTATCTTTGGGTTCGTTATTGATAAAAGTTAATAAGCTTGCAACTGCTGATAAATCTGGGGGTACAAACAAATTAAAATCTTTCTTGTTTAGTTGATTCACATGAGTAAAAGTAGATTGTAATTTAAGGATTCCATCACATTTGGTTTGATTAACCGATTCCGTTCTATGGAATCCTTGACCACTATCCTTAACATCATCAAAATCAAGAGGAAAGCCAAGCAACGGTTTTTGAATGACGGTATTAATATTTTCATCGATAAAATTGATATATCGAAGGCCAAGCCGTGTATAAAGCCCAATATTTAATATTTCATTTATATTTTTTAAAGTCTTTTCCAAAAAGCCTGAAAATTGTTCAAAGGTATGATAGTTAGTCGTATGAAATATAATCATATCCTTTTCAAGTATTACGCCTGTAGTAGATTCTTTATCAAAAAAATGCCACCTGGTGTTTACTCGCACATCCTTTTGGTTGGATTGCACATTAAAATCAAGTGTTTCGATCTCATTGAATTTGGGCAGAACTTTTCTAAGTGTTTCCTGAATCTTAGGTATATGACTCTGCATATCAACAATTGGGCTTATTTTTACTTGACCTAAAACATAGGTTAAGGGAGATTTAATCAGTTTCTTGGTCATATATCGTCCTAGTATTTACATATACTCACAGAATATCTTACATAATAATTTACACTTTTTCTTACATATTAGAATAAAAATGGCTTTTTGTCACCCTGTTGAATAAATCATGTATCTCAATATATGATTTATTTATCATGCTTAAACATCAAAAATAGACCAAAGCATTAATCTCAGGAATATAAACTTATGAATAGACATCTAAGGAATATAATACTATTTTTGGTAGTGGTAGTTTATTCTGTATTCCAAACAACAGCTTACTACAACACGCGCAAAGCCGAACGCGCACGCATTAATAGTAAACTTGAATATAATCTTAAAAATTTAGAGACTCACCCAATTAATACCAGTATTTCTCAATATGATGAAAAATATGGAACTACGCTAAATTTGTATAGTAAGGCTCAAACAGAGGGCAAACACGCTCAAGCCCTAGTGGGCAGTACTAACACTACAAACCACAGTATTACTACATGCTTCAAAAATAAAAATTGTTCCCAACAAGAGCTAATTGCTATTACCAAGGAATTAATCACAGCAAATAATGAGGAGCCATTTTGGGGACTAAATGCCATTATAAAATGCTTCATTTACCCTCTAATAGCAGGATTTATTCTTCTCCTTATCTCAAAAAAGATATAATTCACTAAAAATCAAAAGATATCTGTTTAGTGCAAGATAGTTAACTTATTTCCAATGCTTAATGATTCTCTTATTTCAACCCGAAAAGTTCGAAAGTCGTCCCACTCGGGGAGCCAACTTGAACGCTTATGTAAGTTCACCATGCAATCAAATGGCTTACGTAAGGAATACTCAAGTTTTCGGCCTCTTAATGTCAGGTTCGAAAATAAGAAATTTACCAATTCCCTTTTTTCATGCGTTTTCGAACTTTCAAATAATTGACTTGCCTTGTTAGCCAACTTAAAAGCTGTCACAAGGGTATGTTTGAAGTTACTGTCAGCTTCTTCATGCGAATCAATCTCCATTCGCACATCTGCTAATTGTTTATCAAGCCTTGCTTGTGTTTCTGTATATATTTTTTCTGTAATGCCATTTTCTAAGTAAATATCTAGCAATCGGTTAATTTTGGCCTTAATAGACACTTCTTCTGTCTTTAATGCTGCAACCTTGTTGGCATGAAATTCTTTTTCAGCCTCATGCGACTGTTGTAGACGTTCGGTCACTTTTTCGAGTATTTCATGTGGCACCGAAATGGATTTAAATACGTTTGCCACTTCGTCCAATACAATATTCTCTGGAACGTAAATTCTTTTATGGGTGTTTTCTGGATCCCAAGTTATCAGTAAGTATTTTTATTAACTTTATCTTCTTTTCTATCGGCTGATACCATCCTCCCAGTCACCGCACATTTGATTAGCCCTTTAAAGATAAATTCCTTTTTGGTTTTCATTGCCTGGGGTCTATTGGTTGCCTGTGCTCTAAGCTTGGTTACTCTCTGGCATTCATCAAATAAAGCTTTTGAAATAAGGGGTTCATATTTGTGTGGAAAAAATTTATTGTATTTTTTGACGTACATTTCACCATAATAAAATGGGTTTTTAAGCAATGCTGCAATCACATTCTTAGCTAAAGTTTTATCGCCTTAACCAAATGTATTACTTAACCCCTTTTCTTTAGAAAATTCAGCAAGATCATTTAAAGATACAGTGCCAGTAGAATATTTTTTTAAAGAGGTCTTGGACAAGCGGCGCTCTGGTTTTATCCACAATAACTGTAGACTTCCCATTTTCATCCTTAACATTTAAATAACCTACAGGCGCCCGTTGAATGCATTCGCCATTGTTTAATTTATACATGACGCTGCGTTTAACATTATCTGAAATGGCATTTGTATATGCATTTGCCATCACAACTGACATTTGATAAAACGAAATCTGCTGGCTGTTGGCTTCACTATCATCTTGCGCCAATATCTTGGCGCAGCCCTTCATCTGTTATGCGCGCTAAAACTTTCTTTATATCACTCGCAGTTATGTCCATTTACAACTAGAAATCCTTAATGTTAAAGTTTTATATGTAATGATTATCTACCGATAACCATTGTATCTGTTACTCGTTCATGGTCAGTTATTTAGCCTCAGAATGTATCTGTGTAAAAAAACCACCTGTCTTTAAGCGCTCGTATGTTAACACAAACTCGTTAATATTCCAGAGAAAAATTTTTAATTTATCGTGATACTTATTATAACAAACATTTAACTCCTAGTTATTGATAGAAAACTACAATATTAGAATTTTATACTAGGTCATAGAGTGGGATTTTGTAGTGCTTACCCTTAAGAATCCCCTCATTTTTCAAATGCTCAATAAAAGCTCAGTCCAGTAAGGTTGCGTTACTAAAAGTGCATTGAAAACCGTCAATAACTTATCTTGTTCATGCGCTTCAAAGTATTAACCTTTAATTTTCTGTCAAAACCAATACTTTCACCCGCCGCACCAAGAATCGTCAGTAATGCAATAACAATTGCTGAGATAAAAAGTAATCTATCTCGACGCTCTGGTTTTCCAATGTGGGTTTCGCTTAAGCCCATACCAAAACGCTGGTTTTTGATATCTCTAAAATAAGGCTCGATCGTCCATCTTTTTCCGTAAAATTTTACGATTTTAGAGCCAGAAAGCTC
>Ga0214917_10001571_pt1 | contig 29171 bp, 32 predicted proteins | sample LL_1208_BB_MetaG_FD_177983 | JGI IMG/M metagenome (GOLD analysis project Ga0214917, IMG submission 177983) | Freshwater microbial communities from Lake Lanier, Atlanta, Georgia, United States - LL_1208_BB | ecosystem: Environmental > Aquatic > Freshwater > Lake | place: USA: Georgia | collected... | reverse complement strand
CCCGAAAAACGCATCGAAAAACGCACCATCACAGAGAAAGCAGGAGTCTGACCATGAGTTGGAGCCAAGACCAAATGGCAGCACGCGCTGCCCACGAATTAGAAGACGGTTTTTATGTCAACCTTGGCATCGGAATTCCGACGCTTGTGGCTAACCATGTGCCAACCAACATAGAGGTATGGCTACAGTCTGAAAACGGCATGCTGGGTATCGGCCCCTTTCCCAATGCAGACCATGTCGACGCCGACCTCATCAATGCCGGCAAACAAACCGTGACCACCTTGGCCGGCACGTCAATTTTTGGCAGTCACGACAGTTTTGCCATGATCCGTGGCGGCAAGATCAATCTGTCTATTTTGGGCGCGATGCAGGTCAGCGAAAAAGGCGATCTGGCCAACTGGATGATTCCCGGCAAGATGGTCAAGGGCATGGGCGGCGCCATGGACTTGGTGGCCGGTGTCAAACGCGTCATTATTTTGATGGAGCATGTGGCCAAGAAAAAAGATGGCACCGAGGATTTGAAAATCCTGCCTCAATGCACCTTGCCCTTGACGGGTGTGGGTGTGGTTGACCGCATCATCACTGACTTGGCAGTGATGGACGTGACCCCCGAGGGCTTGAAAGTGGTCGAACTCGCTGACGGCGTGACCCGCGAGTTCTTGCAGAGCAAGACGGGCGTAGCACTTATTTAAAAACTGAAAACCTCTGCTTAAGAGGTTTGTGACAAAGCTTGGTCCATGACCTGGCTATGCGTTTTAAAGTACTTGGCTGCTTGGGGAGTCGGCACCAAAAATTTGGTGCGGCGGTTGCTGCCCTCAAATTGCGTTTCGATCATGCCGATTTCACGCAAGACATCGAGTTTGCGGTGAATCGTGGCAGGCGAAGCGATATGGGCCATGGCCATGGCTTCCGTCACCGTCAAGGGCTTTCCTTGTGCATGACGTACAGCAATGGTCTCTAGCAATTTTTTGGCGTCCAGATCCAAAGCGGGAAGTTCACCCTTGCCCTCGATGGTATGGAGCAGGGTTAAAAAACGAAGGTAAATATGGTTGCTCATAGTGAAGATATTAACATTTTGATGACAAAACCATGGATGTATTAAATATGGTTATTTTTGTAATACATCACCAATGCAAAGGTATTTCATTTCCAAGTATTCAGCCATGCCATGCCTTGAGCCTTCGCGACCCAAACCCGACTGCTTCATGCCGCCAAACGGCACATGCTCGGTGGCGATGACACCCACATTGATGCCCACCATGCCGTACTCCAAGGCTTCAGCCACGCGGTAAATACGCCCCACGTCGCGGGTGTAGAAATAACTGGCCAAACCAAATTCGGTGTTGTTGGCGGCAGCTATGGCTTCTTGTTCGGTTGAGAAACGAAATACCGGTGCAAAGGGCCCAAAGGTTTCTTCCTTGGCGCACAACATGCTGGCTTTGGCGTCGGCGATCACGGTGGGTTCGAAAAACTGGCCCTGTAGTTTTTTGCCACCCGCCAGCACACGTCCGCCTTGTTTCAAGGCGTCAGCAACATGGCGCTCAATTTTGTCAACCGCTGCATCTTCAATCAAGGGGCCTTGGCTCACACCCTCTGCGAAACCATTGCCTACTTTTAAGGTGGCTACCTTGGCAGCAAATTTTTCGACAAACGCATCGTAAATGCCGTCTTGCACATAGATGCGATTGGCGCAAACGCAGGTTTGCCCCGCGTTGCGAAATTTGCTGATCATGGCGCCTTCGACAGCAGAGTCCATATCGGCATCATCAAACACGATGAAAGGTGCGTTGCCACCCAATTCCAAAGCCAGTTTTTTCACGGTAGGCGCAGATTGCGCCATGAGGATGCGCCCCACTTCGGTGGAGCCTGTGAAGCTGATGTGGCGCACGGTGTCGCTTGCACAAAACACCTTGCCCACTGCAATGCTGTTGGCGCTATCGGCTGTCAGCACGTTCAATACACCTGCGGGCAAGCCTGCGCGTAGCGCCAGTTCGGCAGCAGCCAGTGCGGTCAGCGGCGTGAGTTCGGCTGGCTTGATGATGACCGGGCAGCCCGCAGCCAGTGCCGGTGCCACCTTGCGGGTGATCATGGCCAGGGGGAAATTCCAAGGCGTGATGGCTGCACACACGCCTATGGGCTGCTGCAACACCATCAGGCGACGGTTGTTGTCAAACTGGGGCAGGGTTTCACCATTGACCCGCTTGGCTTCTTCGGCATACCACTCGACAAAACTGGCACCATAAGCCACTTCGCCTTTGGCTTCAGCATAGGGCTTGCCTTGCTCAGCGGTGAGGATGCGGCCCAAATCTTCCACGTTGGCCATGAGCAAGTCATACCATTTGCGCAAAACAATACTGCGCTCTTTGGCGGTTTTATTGCGCCATGCAGGCCATGCGGCGTCGGCTGCGGCGATGGCACGGGTGGCATCATCAGGTCCGAGGTTGGCCACATCGGCCAGTTTGCGGCCGTTGCTGGGGTCCAGCACATCAAATCGGTGTGAGCCTTTGACCCATTCGCCGTTGATGAGGGCATCGGTTTTGAGCAAGCTGGGGTCTTTGAGCAAGGCCAGTGGTGAGGTTTGCATGTCCATGGGTAAGCCAATGTGATTAGAGGTTCAATCTCAATCATGGCATAAAATTCCTTATGACTTCAGCCCCTGTTTCTGTCGCCGACATTCGGCAAAGTTTCCTCGATTTCTTCGCCGCCAAAGGCCACACCGTGGTGGCTTCCAGTCCCTTGGTGCCGGGCAACGACCCCACCTTGATGTTCACCAACTCGGGCATGGTGCAGTTCAAAGACGTTTTTTTGGGCTCCGATAAGCGCTCGTATGTGCGCGCCGCCTCGGTGCAAGCCTGCTTGCGAGCGGGTGGCAAACACAACGACTTGGAAAACGTGGGCTACACCGCCCGCCACCACACTTTTTTCGAGATGCTGGGCAACTGGTCGTTTGGCGATTACTTCAAGCGCGAGAGCCTGAAGTGGGCATGGGAGCTGCTGACCGAGGTCTACAAACTCCCCAAAGAGCGGCTGCTCGCCACCGTCTACCAAGAGGACGACGAGGCCTACGACATTTGGACGAAAGAAATTGGTCTGCCACCTGATCGCGTCATCCGCATTGGTGACAACAAGGGTGGGCGCTACAAGAGCGACAATTTTTGGATGATGGCCGACACCGGCCCTTGCGGCCCGTGCTCTGAGATCTTTTACGACCATGGCGACCAGATCCCAGGCGGCCCCCCTGGAAGCCCCGAGGAAGATGGCGACCGCTTCATCGAAATCTGGAACAACGTGTTCATGCAGTTCAACATGGACGAGAGCGGCGCGGTCACGCCACTGCCCGCACCTTGCGTGGACACCGGCATGGGCTTGGAGCGCTTGGCAGCCATCTTGCAGCATGTGCACAGCAATTACGAAATTGACCTGTTCGCCACCCTGATCAAAGCAGCCGGGAGAGAAACCGGCTGCGCCGACTTAGGCACCCCTTCGCTGCGGGTGATCGCCGATCACCTGCGGGCCACCGCGTTTTTGGTCAGCGACGGCGTGGTGCCTTCCAACGAGGGGCGTGGCTATGTGCAGCGGCGCATCATCCGCCGCGCCATCCGCCACGGCTACAAGCTGGGGCAAAAAACCCCCTTCTTCCACAAACTGGTGCCCGATTTGGTCGCCCTCATGGGCGCGGCCTACCCCAGCTTGGCGGCGCAAGCCGAGCGCATCACCGCTATCTTGAAAACCGAGGAAGAGCGGTTTTACGAGACGCTGGAAATCGGCATGCACATCCTGGACGAGGCCTTGGCCCATGGTGTGCAGGTTCTGCCCGGCGAGGTGGCTTTCAAGCTGCACGACACCTATGGCTTCCCGCTGGACCTGACCAACGATGTCTGCCGCGAGCGCAGTCTGCAAGTGGATGAGGCCGGTTTCCATGCCGCCATGGACCGCCAAAAAAACCAAGCCCGTGCGGCTGGCAAGTTCAAGATGGACAAGGCGCTGGACTTCAGCGGCGCAGCCACCACCTTTGTGGGTTACGAGAGCCTGCAAGCCCCGGCCAAAATTTTGGCGCTGTACCACGACGGTGTGTCGGTCGCAGCCCTGAACCATGGCCAAAGCGGCGTGGTGGTGCTGGACCACACCCCGTTTTACGCCGAGAGCGGCGGCCAAGTGGGCGACCAAGGCGATTTGGTCAGCGGCTCGGCCCGCTTTGAGGTGGGCGACACCCAAAAAATCAAGGCCGATGTGTTTGGCCACCACGGAACCTTGGCCCAAGGCACGCTCAACGTGGGCGACAGCCTGACCGCCACCGTGCGCTCGGGCGTGCGTGCGGCCACGGTGCGCAACCACAGCGCCACCCACTTGATGCACAAAGCCCTGCGCGAGGTGCTGGGCGAGCATGTGCAGCAAAAAGGCTCGCTGGTGAACGACGAGCGCACCCGCTTTGACTTTGCCCACAACGCGCCGGTGACTGACGCGCAAATCGCCGACATCGAAGCGCGGGTGAACGCGGAAATTTTGACCAATGCCAGCACCCAAGCGCGGGTGATGGACATCGAGTCCGCGCAAAAAACCGGCGCCATGATGTTGTTCGGCGAGAAATACGGCGAAACCGTGCGGGTGCTCGACATCGGCTCCAGCCGTGAGCTGTGTGGCGGCACCCATGTGCAGCGCACCGGCGACATTGGCCTCTTTAAAGTGGTGTCCGAGAGCGGTGTGGCTGCGGGTGTGCGCCGCATCGAGGCGGTCACCGGCGCCAATGCCTTGGCCTATGTGCAAGGTTTGGAGCGCACGGTGCACGAAGCCGCAGGCAGCTTGCGTGCCCCCACGGCCGAGTTGAACCAGCGCATCCACCAAGTGCTGGACCAAGTCAAAGGGCTGGAAAAAGAACTCGCTGCCCTCAAAGGCAAGCTGGCCTCATCGCAAGGCGATGAACTCAGCGGTCAAGCGGTGGAGCTGAAAGGCGTCAAGCTCTTGGCCGCACGACTGCCTGGTGCTGACGCCAAAGCCCTGCGCGAGACCTTGGACAAGCTCAAAGACAAACTCAAAACCGCGGTGGTGGTGTTGGCCAGTGTCGATGGCGACAAGGTGCAAATCGCAGCAGGCGTGACCGCTGACACCATGGGTCGTGTTAAAGCCGGTGAACTGGTGAACTTTGTGGCGCAACAAGTCGGTGGCAAGGGCGGCGGCAAGCCCGACATGGCCATGGCCGGTGGCACACAGCCCGCTGGATTGGATGCGGCCTTGGCCAGCGTGCAGGGCTGGGTGGCAGAGCGGCTTTAAGCCTTTTTGAATACCAGGTCCCATACGCCGTGGCCTAGGCGCAGGCCGCGGTTTTCAAATTTGGTGAGGGGCCGGTAAGACGGCTGATCGGCAAAGCCATCGGCGCGGCTACTGGCGTTGGCCAAGCCTGCTTCAGCTTGCAACACCGCCAAGATATGTTCGGCATAGGGTTGCCAGTCGGTGGCCACATGCAAATAAGCGCCCGTCTTCATACGACCCAACAACTGCTGCACAAACGGTGCTTGAATCAGACGACGCTTGTGGTGGCGAAGCTTGTGCCACGGGTCGGGAAAAAAGACATGGACTCCGTCCAAGCTGTTGGGCGTCAGCATGTGTTCCAACACCTCTACCGCGTCGTGTTGCAGGATGCGGATATTGCCTAGGCCTTGCTCGCCCACACGTTTGAGCAAAGCGCCTACCCCAGGTTCGTGGACCTCACAACACAAAAAATCGTCCTCTGGCCGAACCGCTGCAATATGGGCAGTTGCGTCACCCATGCCAAAGCCAATTTCCATAATCAGCGGCGCGGCGCGGCCGAATACCTCGGTGGCATTCAAAGGCGTCTGCTGAAAGGGAAGAACAAACTTCGGCCCTAGCTCTGCCAAAGCCTTGGCTTGACCCGTGGTGGTGCGACCGGCGCGGGTGACAAAACTTTTGATAGTTTTGGGATGGGTGATGTGAGAGGGTGGGGCGGTCATGATGGATAAGCAGGGGCTCGGGCGATTATCTGCCCCAGACAGCTAGCCCAGCCCAATAGGTGAGGGCTTGCTCACAAGTTCCTTCAAAAGCAGGCAAGCCCAGCACAGCAGCCGCGGCATTCACCGCTGCCAGCGGGTGGTTTACATCCAAGGCCTGAGCACCGTTTTGCTTGCTGAGTTTGTCGCCATCTGCGCCTAACACCAAGGGCGTGTGCATATATCTAGGCGTGGGTAAAACTAGCGCTTGTTGCAGCAGCATTTGGCGCGGTGTGTTGTCGGCCAAATCCGCGCCACGCACCACATGGGTGATGCCTTGAAATGCATCGTCGATTACCACCGCCAGTTGGTAGGCCCACAAGCCATCGGCTCGCTTGAGGACAAAGTCGCCAACATCCTGTGCCACGTTTTGCGTCTGCCTGCCAAGCCAGCGGTCTTGCCAAGTCATAGTTGTTGGCAACGCTAAATCGTTTATGACTTGTTGCACATTCAAGCGCCACGCACGGGCAGTTTTTCCCTTGAGCCCCTCGCGGCAAGTACCGGGGTAGATGACAGCGGCGTGACGCGGTCGCTGGCCATGTGCATCTTCAATGTCTTTACGCGAGCAAGCGCAAGGGTAGGCCCAGCCCCTGGCGACCAATTGGTCTAGGGCAAAACGGTAAGCCTGACCGCGTTGCGATTGGTAAAGCACTTCACCCTCGGGCACCAACCCACATTGGGCCAGTTGTTTCAAGATGATGTCATCCGCGCCAGACACGCAACGAGGCGTATCAATGTCCTCGATGCGCAAGCGCCATAGACCCCCGTGGTGACGCGCATCCAGCCAACTGGCCAGTGCCGCTACCAAAGAACCGGCGTGTAAAGGACCGGTTGGGGAGGGTGCGAAGCGACCTAGGTACATGGAATCCTCAGTAATTTCAAGGGTTTATCTGTTTTAGACACTGTAACTCATGGTAAACCCTTGGCTATGTAAATTAAGATTGACATCTATTCATGTAAATTTAGAATAACACTAGGAGTAAAAGGTTTTTAAGAATTTGTGGCCATGGGGGTCATGAATAACCCTCGTGCGGGTTCAGCACGGACGTGAAGATCTTTCAAGGAGATAACAACATGTCAGACAAAGTAGGGCCAACAGGCCTCACAGAAGCCGAGTCAGAAGAGATTCATCGGCACCTCATCCAGGGAACTCAAATCTTTGGAATGATTGCCGCGCTGGCGCATTTGCTTGCGTATATCTATTCCCCTTGGCTGAAATAATAGGAGAACCACATGATCTACGGAAAAATTTGGACAGTGGTCAAGCCCTCAGTGGGCATTCCTATTTTCATCGCTGCAGTTGCTATTGCATCGTTTTCGGTGCATTTGGCGCTGACCCTCAATACCACTTGGGTCAAGAAATTCCTGAATGGCAGTGCGGCTACCGCTGCGGTCACACAGACCGTTGCGACGCCGACGGCTTAAGTTCAGTTTTTTCATTTAGGATGGGCCGGATTGCACGTCTTTCCGGTCCATTTTTAACATGAGTGCTTCCCCCAAACTCTCTCGCTCATGGCTTCATGTCAGCCTTAAGTTTCTTCCATTCGCCGACGCAGCCACCGATACGCTGCCCTTAAGCCGGCTGTTACGTTTATCGCTTTTTCAAATTTCTGTTGGCATGGCGCTGGCCATGCTGATTGGCACCCTCAACCGCGTCATGATCGTAGAACTCAAAGTACCCGCCGCTTTGGTGGCCGTCATGATTGCCTTGCCTTTGTTGTTTGCGCCGTTTCGAGCCCTCATCGGTTTTCGTTCCGATCACCACCGTTCAGCTTTGGGTTGGCGTCGCGTTCCCTTTATTTGGATGGGTACCTTGCTGCAGTTTGGTGGTTTTGCCATCATGCCCTTTGCTTTGCTGGTCTTAGGTCGAATGGGGCAAGCCGCCCATGCCCCCGACTGGGTGGGCCACTTGGGGGCGGGCATGGCCTTTTTGCTGGTAGGGGCAGGTATGCACACCACACAAACAGCGGGTTTGGCCTTGGCCACCGATTTATCACCGCCCGAGTCGCGTCCCAAAGTGGTTGGCTTGATGTACTTCATGCTGTTGGTAGGCATGATTTTGAGCTCTCTGATTTTTGGGGTTTTGTTGCGTGACTTTTCTCCAGGTGCCTTGATTCGTTCAATCCAAGGTGCAGCAGTGCTGACCTTGGTTCTCAATATCACCGCTTTGTGGAAGCAAGAAGCGCGTACCCAACGCTTGGGTAACCCTCATGAAGCGGACGTTGATTTCGTGGCCGCCCTCAAACTGTTTACACAAGGTGAGCAAGCGCTCAGGCGTTTGTTGGCTGTTGGCTTAGGCACCGTGGCTTTCAGCATGGGGGACGTGTTACTAGAACCCTTTGGCGGGGAAATTTTGCATTTGGCGGTGTCTGACACCACTTTATTGACAGCCTTGCTGGCTTTTGGTGGTTTGACGGGCTTTGCTTTGGCTTCGAATGTTCTCGGTCGTGGCGCAGACCCGTTTCGCATGGCTTGTGGCGGTGTGTTGGTGGGTGTGCCTGCATTCACCGCTGTCTTGATGTCGGCACCGCAGGCATCCTTGCTTTTGTTTTCTTTAGGCACCTTGTTCATAGGCTTTGGTGCAGGACTGTTTGGTCACGGCACTTTGACCGCCACCATGAACCACGCACCACCTGGGCAGGCAGGCTTGGCTTTGGGAGCTTGGGGGGCTGTGCAGGCCACAGCCGCCGGTTTGGCCATGGGCTTGGGCGGTATCATTCGCGACTTGATGGCTTTGGTGGTGGACTCAGGAACGGCTTATGCCTTTGTGTACAGCCTTGAAGTGGTTTTGTTGCTCATCACCCTTTATGCCATGTATCCTCTGATCGCCAAAAAAGTTCGTTAACCTTCAACATCATTTTTTAACCTAGGAGACAAACCATGCAAATACACCACATCCTTTTGATTATGTGGATCGTTGTGATGTTGTTTATGTTGGCCAACTGGTTCAACAAGCCCTACAAGAAAAAGTAAATCTCTAGGCTGGCGCTCCTAGGCTGGCGCTCCTAGGCTGAGCGCCAAGCTTAAACCGCTGACAAAAGCGTCCTCAACGCGGTGACCGATAAGCCAGTCACCGCACAGTCCTATGTGTTGCTCTTCGTCCCAAAAATAAGCCTGACCTGCGGCCTGCAGTGTTTTGGCATAACGCCACAGGTGCAATTGGCTAAATCCTGGCTCTGCCCTGATGCCTGTTAATTCTGCAAATGCTTTGAGCAGTTTCGCCTCGACCCGCGCCTCATCGTCTTGCACATGCTCTTGTGACCATGCTGCACTTGCTTGCACTGTCCAACGTTCAATAGGTGAGCGGCCCGGTTTGGAAGATTCCCGCGCCACCCAAGCAATGCGGTGATGGGTGCTTTGCGCCACATTCCATTGCGGGCCCATCTGTCCAAGCCCGGGTTGTACCAAGGGGAAGGCCAGCATCAGCGTCCAGCAGGGTGCGACGCTCACGGCCTCGGTGGCTGCCAGGGCCTTGAATTGCGCGGCGGGTGCGCCAGACTGGCGCAACAAATAAGCGGCTTGCACATTTGGGATGGCCAGCACCACCGTGTCAAAGCTACCTAGCACCTTGTCTTCAGCGCTGACCAACTGCCATTGCTTGCCTTTTCGGTGCAGGGCTTTGACGCTGGTGTTGCAAAAGAGTCGGCCGGCCTCTGCCAAGGGCGAGGCCCAGTGCCTGACCAAAGTGTTCATGGCCGGTGCGCCCACAAAATGCAGCTCACGTGGTGATTTTGGAACTTCGATCACTCTGCCCAGCGGGTCTCGCACCTGCACCGAGCTGGCGCTCCAAGGTTTACACAAAGCCTGTGTGCCAGGAACCTCGTTGAGCGCTCGCATGAACCGCTCGTCACGCACTGTGAAGTACTGCGCGCCATGGTCAAACCCGCCGTAGGGGGTGTCGCGTGTGGCCATGCGACCACCGGCACCTTTGCTCTTTTCAAAAACGCTGACAAGGTGTCCAGCTTGGACCAAGGTTCTTGCGGCGGTGACTCCCGCCATGCCAGCACCGATGACAGCAATTTTTTTCATAGTTCCGACTCTACACCGAGTTGATGGCTTTGCGGTGATTGACGTAACAAGGCTTTGCGTGTGGTGCTGTGACTGATTTGCTCTAACCACCATTGCAAGGCTTTATCGCCTGCGGGTTGACCCTTGGTGTTGGGGTTTTCCCGCCATGCGTAGCTGATGCTGGCCAGTCGTAAAGGATGCATCACCTCGCACACACATAGCAAACCTTGATCGATAAAGGGCTTGGCCAAGGTCAATGGCAAAAACCCCGACCCCAAACCGCGCAGTTGCGCGTCGAGCTTGGCTTGCATCGTGGGCACGGTGAACACATCTTGTCCCGCGAGCAGCCCAAAGCTCAGGCCCATCCCTTGGGGCACCGTGTCAGCCACCGCCACCGCGCGGTGGGATTGGATCAATCTGTCGCTCAATGGTTGCGCCACATGCGCCAAGGGGTGCTGGGGTGCCACCGCAAAAACAAACTCCACTTCGCCCAGTGGGGCAAAGCGCAAACCTGGACTGTTGCTGAAGGCGTAGCTCACGCCGACCGCCAAATCGGCTTGGCCAGAGCTCAATGCGCTCAAGGTGCCGCTCAAGGTCTCGTTGCGAAGTTTTAGCCGCGTGGGCGGGTTGAGTGCAAAAAACGTCTGACTCATCTCCATCATGACCTGGAAATCAATGATGGCATCCACCGCAATGGTGAGTTGGCCTTCCCAGCCGGTGGCCACCCGTTTGACGCGGTGTGCGATGCTGTCCATGTCCATCAGCAAACGGCTGCCCTCGCTCAGCAATTCGCGTCCTGCCGCGGTCAGTTGGGCTTGGCGCGACGAACGGGTGAAAAGCAACACGTCCAACGCCTCCTCCATTTGACGTACGCGGTAACTCAAAGCACTGGGCACCACGCCTATTTCGCGGGCAGCCCCGGCGAAGCTGCCTTTTTCTGCGATGGCATTGAGCATGAAGAGGGCGTCGGGGGTCAGAACATCACGGGCAGATGACATAAACACCTTATTGATCAAATTATTTGAATGATGCCATCAATTTCATGCATCGAAAAGAATACTTTGGTTATGTAAACTGAACCCTATTCAAAAGATATGGTATGAAAACTATTCGACGATCCCTTGACAGAGGCTATGCCGACCACGGTTGGCTCAAGTCTTTTCACAGCTTTTCATTCGCTGGCTACTACGATCCTGCTCACATGGGTTGGGGGGCGTTGCGCGTGATCAACGAGGACCGCATCGCGGCAGGCAAAGGTTTTGGCACCCACGGCCACCAAGACATGGAAATCATCAGCTATGTGTTGTCGGGCAATTTGGCCCACCAAGACAGCATGGGCAATGTCAAAGGCATTCCCCCAGGTGACGTGCAGCGCATGAGCGCGGGCACGGGCGTCAAGCACAGCGAGTTCAACCACGCCGAGGGCGAAGAAACCCATTTCCTGCAAATTTGGATCGAGCCCAACCAGCGCGGCATCCCCCCCAGCTACGAGCAAAAAACCATTGCACCTGCCAGCAAGCGCGGTGCCTTGGCCTTGATTGCCGGCCACACGCCCACAGGGGACGCGGTAAAGATCCATGCCAATGCGGCGCTCTATGCAGGTTTGTTTGATGGCGATGAGAAAGCGAATTTGGTTATCGGTTCTGACCATAAAGCCTATGTCCACCTCATTCGTGGTCAACTGCAAGTGAACGGCCAGCAGTTGAAAGCAGGAGACGCCATGCTGCTGGAGGGTGAACACCGCATCGATGTGAGCGGTGGCTTGGATGCAGAAGTCCTGGTATTTGATTTGTTCGAAAACTGACTTTTTATATTGGAGATACTGATGATTAAAGTAAATGATGCTTTGTATACCTTGGTAGGCCGTGTTTTGCTGGGCGTGTTGTTTTTGCCAGCCGGTTTGATGAAGTTGATGGGCTTTGCAGGCACCGCAGGCTATATCGCCTCAGTCGGTTTGCCGCTGCCTGAAGTGGGTGCTGCTTTGGCCATCGCCATCGAAATTGGTGGCGGTGCGGCATTGCTCGCTGGCTACCACGCCAGATTGGCGGCAGTGGTGTTGGCGGTGTTCACAGTGGTTGCCACCGTCTGTTTCCACAACTTCTGGTCCATGCCCGCAGACCAAGCCTTTGTACAGCAGTTGATGTTCTTCAAGAACATTGCAGTCGTCGGTGGCTTGTTGGTCTTGGCTGCCCACGGTGCTGGCGCTTGGAGCTTGGACGCCAAAGCCCACGCAGATGACGCATCGCACGATCACGTTCACGAGTAATTTTTTAACCCACCCCTAAGAGGAGAAGTACTGCATGAGTAAGGCTGTTGTTGTTTACCACTCTGGCTACGGCCACACCCAACGCGTGGCCCAATTTGTGGCCGAGGGCGCCAAGGCGCAACTCATCGCCATTGATGCGGACGGCAACCTGAGCGACGCCGACTGGACCGCCATCAACGCCGCTGACGCCATCATCTTTGGCTCACCCACTTACATGGGTATGGCCTCTTGGCAATTCAAAAAATTTGCCGATGCCACCTCCAAGCAGTGGATGAGCGGTGCGTGGAAAGACAAAGTGGCCGGTGGTTTCACCATTTCTGCCAGCCCCAGCGGCGACAAACTGTCGACCATCCAGTACTTCATCACCTTGTCCATGCAACAAGGCATGGTGTGGGTAGGTCAGCCCGCCATGAACGACGGCAACATCAACCGCATCGGTTCCAACTCTGGCGTGATGGCACAAGTGGGCCCCACCAGCCCTGCGGCTGACATTCCCCAAGGTGACTTGGACACTGCCAAAGCATACGGCCAACGAGTGGCCCACGTGGCGGCTAAATTGCACGGTTGATTTTTCACAGACCGCTTCAAACCGCTTGGCGCGAAAGTGCCAAGCGGCTTTTTTTTGGGGAGTTGGGTTAGTATGAAGCCATGAAGATTTTGAGCATACTGCCATGGGCAGATTGGTTGGTGCTGGTGTTTTTTGGACTGGTGTGGATTGGCTATGCCCAATTTGCCAGCCGCTGGTCGCTCCAACGTCCCTCTATCTTGGCCGCCACCAACCGTTTTCGACTGCGCTGGATCAAGGTTTCGCTCACCCGCGACCCGCGGGTGCTGGACGGCATCATCACCCAGACCTTGTCGAACACACCGGCGTTTTTTTCGTCCACCACCATACTGATCATGGGCGGTTTGCTCGCCCTCATGGGGACCACCGACAAAGCCGCCGAGTTGGTGCGGGAAATTCCTTTTTCACAGGCCACCCCTATCTTGGTGTTTGAGTTCAAGATACTGGTGTTGATCGCCATTTTTGTGTATGCCTTTTTCCGTTTTTCGTGGTCGATGCGGCAGTACACATTCGTGGCTCTGATGATCGGTGCACTGCCTTCACCCGAGTTTTTTGCGGCGCAACCTGACAAGGAAGACGATTACGCTCAACGCGTGTCCGCCATGACGGGGCTGGCAGCTGAAACCTTCAATGATGGCTTAAGGGCGTATTACTTTTCGTTTGCGGTGATGGGTTGGTTTTTCTCACCCATGGCGTTTGTGCTGACCACCTTATTGATCGTGGCGATTTTGTACAATCGCGAATTCCGCTCAGATGTGCTGGGTGTGCTCAACGACGGAAATTAAGAGAAATTCAGGCTCACGATATAAGCACTGAATTCCATGGCGTTTCTTTAGGTGGTGGAAATGCCCAACTTACCCAGCAAGGCCTGATCTTTTTGCCAATCTGGGTTGCCTGTGGTGAGCAATTTATCGCCATAAAAAATGGAATTGGCACCAGCCATGAAACACAAGGCTTGTATGGCTTCACCCATTTGCTGCCGCCCAGCCGACAAACGCACACGTGCTTTGGGCATGGTGATGCGAGCAACGGCAATAGTGCGAACGAACTCCAGCAAGTCAAGGGATTCAGTGCCATGTAACGGTGTTCCTTCAACTTGAACCAAGTTGTTGATAGGCACGGACTCAGGGTAGGGTGTCAAGTTGGCGAGTTGGTGGACCAGACCAGCGCGTTGTGAGCGGCTTTCGCCCATGCCAACGATGCCACCGCTGCAGACATGCATGCCTGCTGAACGTACATGGGCCAGGGTATCAAGACGTTCTTGGTAGTCCCGCGTGGTGATGATGTCGCCATACAACTCTGGCGCTGTGTCCAGGTTGTGGTTGTAATAGTCCAAACCGGCTTGTTTTAACGTGCCCGCTTGGGATTCAGTCAGCATGCCCAGCGTGCAGCAGGCCTCCATACCCAGCGATTTGACCGTGCGAACCAGTTCGGCAACTTTTTCTACATCACGGTCTTTGGGTTCACGCCAGGCCGCGCCCATGCAAAAACGGCTTGCGCCATTCTTTTGGGCTTCTAGTGCGGCGGCTTTGACCTCTTCCACATCCAGCAATTTGGAAGCTTCAACACCCGTGTTGTAGTGAACAGACTGGGGGCAGTAGCCGCAGTCTTCAGGGCAACCACCGGTTTTGATCGACAACAGCGTGGAGAGCTGGACTTCGTTCGGATTGAAATGTTCACGGTGCACTTTTTGAGCCTGGAACATCAAGTCGCTGAAGGGCAAATTGAACAATGCTTCTATCGACTGTCGACTCCACACTTCAACAGAATTTTCTGAGGGTTTGGCGGGCTTGAGGAAATGAAGAGTCTGTACTTGCTGAGTCACTGCAGTAGGCATAATTGAGAAAAAATTGATTGAATGATGTGAATATAGCAACAAAAAATTTTACGTATCCACAAGAGGTTTAATCTGAGTACGCTTTCTTCGCAATGGGTGCAACGCAGCCTGCACGGTGTCTGGCATCCATGTACACAAATGCAACATCACGAGACAGTGCCTTTGGTTGCCGTTCAACGCGGCAGCGGTCCTTGGCTTTATGACCATGATGGCAACCGTTATCTCGACGCCATCAGCTCTTGGTGGGTCAACCTGTTTGGCCACGCCAACCCCCGCATCAACGGTGCATTGAAACAGCAACTCGACACCTTGGAGCATGCCATGCTCGCTGGTTTCACCCATGAGCCTGTGGTGTTGTTGTCCGAGAAGCTCTCGGCCTTAACTGATGGTGCATTGGGACATTGTTTTTATGCATCAGACGGCTCTTCTGCGGTTGAAATTGCCCTCAAGATGAGTTTCCATAGTTGGCGCAACCAAGGCCTTGGCAGCAAACAGGAGTTTGTCTGTTTGAAAGGTGGTTATCACGGAGAAACGGTGGGTGCGCTGGGTGTGACTGATGTGCCTATCTTTCGCGACGCCTATGACGCATTGCTAAAGCCTGCCCACACACTCATGTCGCCAGATGCCAGGCAGTCCATCGAGGGTGAATCTGCAGACCAAGTGGCGCTGCGAGCGGCCAAAGAACTTGAAACCCTGCTTTTGGAGCGGGCCGAGCATATCAGTGCCGTCATCATTGAGCCCTTGGTGCAATGCGCCGGTGGTATGGCCATGCACAGCCCTGTTTATATTCAGGAGGTTCGACGCTTATGTACTGCCTTCAATGTGCATTTCATCGCTGATGAAATCGCGGTGGGCTGTGGTCGAACTGGGCGTTTTTTTGCTTGCCAGCATGCAGGTGTATGGCCTGATTTTTTATGTCTGTCTAAAGGCATCAGCGGAGGGTATTTGCCCTTGTCATTGGTCATGACACGCAACGATGTCTATGCTTCTTTTTACAGTGACAGCATAGCGCGTGGCTTCTTGCATTCGCATTCCTACACGGGTAACCCATTGGCTTGTCGTGCTGCATTGGCTACGCTGGAGATTTTCGAGCAAGACGATGTGCTTGTTCAAAACAGAGTGCTCGCAAAACGTATCAGCAACGAACTTGCACCCTTGGCCGCCCATGAGATGGTTAGTCACTTTCGCCAGCAAGGCATGGTGTGGGCTTTCGATGCGAAGGTTGAAGACACAAAGCTTGCTGCCACTTTCTCGCGGCGCTTCTTTGCCAGCGCTTTGAAACATGAATTGCTGTTGCGACCCATTGGTACAACTGTGTATCTGATGCCGCCCTATGTATTGAGCGATTCAGACGCTGGGTTTTTGGCCGAGCGTTTGCAAACCGTTTTTGATGAAGTCATCCGCGCATGATCTTTTCTGAACTGGATGCATTGGCATCAAAACTGTCGGCGTTGGAGACGCAAGGCTTGCGTCGGGAAAGGCGTACTGTGGAGTCCGTCTCGCTAGGGCATATGGTGGTGGACAGCCAACGGTTACTGACCTTCAACAGCAATGATTACTTAGGCTTGGCCTCACATCCACAGGTCGTCGAGGCCCTTAAGGAGGGCGCATCTTTGTATGGTGCAGGTAGCGGTGCATCGCATTTGATCAGTGGCCATTCACAAGCACATGATCGACTGGAAGAATTGCTGGCCACATTTTTTTTGTCGCATCTACCCTCTGCCAGAGCGCTGTATTTCAGCAGCGGTTATATGGCGAACTTGGGTGTGCTGACCGCATTGGCGGGTACTGCCTCAGGCGACATCAGCTTTTTTTCGGACCAATTGAATCATGCATCCTTGATTGATGGCATACGCCTGACCCGTGACCCTTTCCAAATTTATAACCACGCAGATATTGCTGATTTATCGCTGAAACTGTCTGCTTGTCAAAGCGGCACCAAGGTGGTGGTGACGGATGGGGTGTTCAGCATGGATGGCGACATCGCACCAATGCCAGAACTGCTTCGTTTGTGCGAGCAACACGGCGCATGGTTGCTGGTGGATGATGCACATGGGTTTGGTGTTTTAGGCGATACCGGTGCTGGCGTGTTGGAGCATTTCAATTTGAGTTCTCCTCAATTGATCTACATGGGCACCCTTGGCAAAGCTGCTGGCGTGTCTGGCGCGTTTGTTGCTGCGCATGCACACTTCATTGAATGGCTGGTGCAACGATCACGTCCCTATATTTACACCACGGCGGCAGTTCCAGCACTGGCGCATGCGCTGTTGACCAGCTTGCGCATCATTCGCGGCGAAGAGGGCCAAAGACGACGATTGCATTTGACATCATTGATTCAACAACTGTCGACTGCGCCTGTTCCTGCTTCTTGGAAGCGCATGGATTCAATGACGCCGATTCAACCCATGGTGTTGGGCAGCAATGCGCAGGTGTTGAAGGCCTCTGCAGAATTGAATCAGCAAGGTATTTGGATCAGCGCGATCCGTGCGCCAACTGTCCCCGTCAACACCGCCAGATTGCGAATCACCTTGTCGGCCGCTCATACCTCGCAAGACGTTGACCAATTGGTACAGGCCATTTCGAGTACTGCTCAATCATGAATCAACCATTGCCTCTGCATCCCTTTTCCTGTTTTGTCACCGGTACCGATACAGAGATCGGCAAGACCTTGGTGGCGTCTGCGTTGGTATACCTTCAGGCGCAACGTGGCCATCGTGTGGCTGCAATGAAGCCTGTGGCTGCCGGTACAGAGTGGCGCAATGAGCGCTGGTGCAATGAAGATGTGGACCATCTTGCAGCATGCGTTTCTGTCTCACTGCCTCAGCAGCTGACTACGCCTTATTTATTCAAAGCAGCTGCAGCGCCACATATCGCTGCTGGTTTGGAAAACATACGGATAGAACGCTCACACCTACTGAGTTGTTATGAGCAGGTCAAGTCGCAAGCAGATGCCTTGGTGGTCGAAGGTGTGGGTGGGTTTTGCGTTCCATTGAATGACAGCTATGACACTGCAGACATGGCCAAAGATATGAACTTACCAGTGGTGCTGGTGGTTGGAATGCGTTTGGGTTGCATTAATCAGGCCTTGTTGACTTCCGAAGCGCTCGCCTCAAGAGGCTTGAAGCTCATGGGGTGGGTGGCCAACAGCGTAGACAAGCACATGTTGTACGCGCAGGAAAATATTGAAGCCATTGCGCAAAGAATCAATGCACCGTTATTGGGGTCCATTCCCCGACTGGAAGTGGCCAATGCAGCCTCAGCAGCGACTTTTTTTAAACCCTGAAGAAGCAAAGAATTCGGATGCTTAGATGAATTCCAGGCTCAACACAAACCTAAAAACTATCAATGGGCTAGCTTCAAACCATTGATTTTCATCAGCAGATAGATATGTTGAAGTTCGGCTTTTTCACAGTCGGGTGCCCCCACCCAACGCGCCAAAGCAGAAGCTGGAATGTGAGTTCGCTTTCCCTCTAAGTCAACTTCCACACGGAAATAACAGGGTTCCAATTCATGAAAAGCAATGACCGTTCCCCAGCGCCCAATATGCCAAGGCTTACGGATCACAACCACTTGATCGCCAGGACGGGCAAGCAAATCCAGGTTGTCCTCAAAGGCTTGCTGGATTTCCACACTGGAGGTTTTGGCGCTTGCTTTTGCAAAATTGTTAGCAAATTCAATAAATTGTTCAGCATTCATACCTCAATGTTCGGCTTGAGATGGCATTTTCTTGAGTGTTTCTTTGTGCAAAGGCGATAAATCGGGGTTCACCCCCCGGCGCTCATCAAACACAAAGCAGTTGCCGCTGTAATGGGCGCTGCCCACCTCTTCAAAGTATTTGAGAATTCCGCCTTCTAACTGGTAGACCGTCTCTAAGCCCTGTTCCCGTAAGTAAATCGCTGCTTTTTCGCAGCGTATGCCGCCGGTGCAAAAACTCACCACGGTTTTGCCTTGTAGATCACCTAAATGTTGACTGGCAGCAGCGGGAAACTCGCTGAACTTGTCGATGCGCCAGTCCAGTGCACCCACAAAACTGCCTTCGTCCACCTCAAAGGCGTTGCGCGTGTCCAGCGTCACCACAGGGCGGCCTTGGTCATCATGGCCATCGTCCAACCAGCGTTTCAAGGTGGCTGCAGCCACCGCAGGAGCCCGGCCGGTTTGCGGCTGAATCGCGGGGTGGTTCATGCGGATGATTTCGTTTTTCACCTTCACCAGCAGCTTGCGAAACGGTTGGGTAGCCGACCAGCTTTCTTTGGGCGTGATGCTGGCTAAGCGGGGATCTTGCTGCAACCAAGACACAAAGTTCCGCACCGCTTGAGCGGGACCTGCCAAAAACAGGTTGATGCCTTCTTCGGCAATCAACACCGTGCCTTTCAGAGAGTGTGCGCTGGCTTGTGCATGGCAAGCCTCACGCAAGGCCGCTGTGTCGCTGATTTCAGTGAACTGGTAGGCCGAGATATTTAAAACAGGTAACGCAGGGTTCACCGCTTCCTCATCCAAGCCAAGCCTGCCGAGGTGCCTGATGCCCCCAGTGCGGGGCGGTATTCACAGCCCACCCAGCCTTGCCAATGGTTGGCGGCGATAACCTCTTCCATCACTTTGAACACCGTGTCGTAGTGCAATTCACCGGTATCGGGTTCGTGGCGCTGAGGCACACCTGCGATTTGGAAATGCCCCACTTGGCCCCTGGGGAGGTAGTGGCGGATTTTTTTCTCCACATCGCCTTCGACGATTTGGCAGTGGTAAAGATCGAACTGCACTTTCAAATTAGGCATGCCCACCTCTTTAACGATAGCGTGGGCATCGTCTTGGCGGTTCAAAAAGAAGTGCGGAATATCGCGTGTGTTAATGGGTTCAATCAACACATCACGCCCAGCGCCTTGGGCTTGCTCGCAGGCCCAACGCAGGTTGCTGATGTAGGTGTCGCGCAAAGGGCCGGGCGTGCGGGCATAGGGGCCACTGGTGCTGAGATCGGGGGGCAAGCTACTTGCCACCCGCAACTCGGCCGGCACCAAGCCTGCCATCACATGGATACGTGGGCAGTTCATCACCTCGGCGTACTCCAGCGCGGTTAAAAAACCGCTGCGAAATTCGGCCTCATGACCCGGCAAGCAAGTCGTACCTCGCACCCCTTGCTCCCAAGCGTGAGTCATACCTGCACGGTCAGTGCCGCCGGGAGGTGCGTTGAACAGCACTTGTTGCAAGCCGTTGTCGTTCAGCGCTTTGGCCAAATCGTGTGAGTCAAATTCGTAGGGAAACAAGTACTCGACGCCTTTGAAACCATCCTGGGCGGCGCTGGCAAAGCGTTCGCTGAACGACACATCGTTATATAAAAAAGACAGGTTGGCAGCAAAGTGCAGCATGGGGACTCCTTGGGTTACCAATGGGCGCCAAAGGTTTGGCGTAGTTCTTCAATCTGCGCGTCGCTCAAAGGGGAAGCAGTGCAAAGCGTTTGCAAGCGTGCGGTTTCTTCCAACTCTTCCAGCGTGGCCATGGCCTGGGCGGGGGTGTCATGCCAGACATTAGGCCCCAGCTTTGAAAGCATGACTGCATGTAAAGGCAGGGCTTGCTCGGCGTAGCGGGTGATGGTGCGAGACACCACTTTGGCAACTTCGGGGTCGCCGGGGCGGTGGTAGTCGACCAAGGGCACATGGCCTACCTTCATCACAAAGTAGGGCGTGATGGGCGGCAGCAGCTCTGCGCCAAGCGGCGAGGGCAGGGACTTATCGCGCAGGCTTAACGCCGTCAAGTTCGTGCTGTGGGTGTGGATGATGCAACGGGTGTGCGGCGACAAACCTTGCGCAGCAGCGTAAATGGCTTGGTGAAGCGACAAGGTTTTGCTGGCTCGTTGGCCACTGCGTTGGGTGCCATGGGCGTCTACAAAAGCCAGTTCTTCGGGCTGTAAGAAACCCAGACAGGCGTCGGTGGGGGTGATGAGAAATCCATCATCCAAGCGAACGCTGATATTGCCTGCGCTGGCATGCACATAGCCCCGCGCAAACAGGCTTTGACCAATGCGGCATATCTCTTCGCGAACAGCGGCGTTATCTGTGGAAAAATTCATAGGGGGCAATTAAAGCACTGGGCCGTGCAGGCTTTGAAAAGCCTTGGTGAAAAAGTCGGGTGTGCCAAAGTTGCCCGACTTCAAGGTCAGGTGCAAACCCGAGGCTGGGGCCGAGGGACTGTGGGCGTGGCACCAAGGAACACCTGGGTCAATTTGCCCACCGATGTGCATTTGGGTCACCAGCAAAGCCTGCACACAAGCCCCCGAGGTTTCACCACCTGCCACTACCAACTGCCCCACACCCATGGTCACCAAGCCTTGGGCAATGTGCGCCAACACCTGTTCCATGCGTTCACCCGCTTCGGCTTGGCCCAGTTGGGCTTGCACCGCCTGTACTTGCTTTGCATCGGCGGTGGAATACACCAACACCGGCCCCAGTGGCAGATGCTGTTGGGCCCATTGCAATACGGGCGCGGCAAGCTCGGCCACAGAAGCGTTAGCAGCCCACTTTAAGGGGTCAAGTTGCCAGGCTTGATGGGGGTGTTGTTGCAAGAAATGCCCAACCTGCCCTTGGGTAGCCAAGGAACAACTGCCGCTGACAATGGCTTTCAAACCCACCGCAGGGGGCAGTTGCGCATTGACGGCAGACGGTGCGATGCCCCAGTTGGCGGGTAAAGCAATGGCCACACCCGAACCTGCCGTAAGCAAACGCATATCTTTCAACGCGGGGCCAAGCCTATATAAATCGTCATTAGACAAGGCATCCACCACGGCAATGGAAACACCTTGGGCTTGTAATTCTGCGATGCGTGCGGTCACGGCAGCAGCACCAAGCGCTACGGTTTTAAAGTCAATCAAACCCACTTTGCGTTGGCACTGGGCTTGCAGCACAGTTACCAAATTGGCGTCGCGCATGGGTGTGAGCGGGTGGTTTTTCATGCCACTGTCGCTCAGCAATACGTCGCCCACAAACAAATGGCCTTTGAACACCGTGCGTTGGTTGTCCGGGAAAGCAGGGGTGGCTATGGTGAACGGGCAGTTCAGTGCGTCCATCAGCGCCTCGGTGACAGGGCCAATGTTGCCGCGCACATCGCCGCTGTACCAGCTGTCAAAAGTAGAGCAGTATTTGAAATACACCTGCTGAACCTGCTGATCTTGCAACCATGCCAAAGCTTCAAGCGACTGCTTCACTGCATCAGCTGGGACAATGGTGCGGGATTTCAGCGCCACGACCACTGCATTGCAATCGGCGGGCAGGGCCTGGGTGGGCACACCAATGGTTTGCACCACTCGCATGCCTGCGCGTACCAAGTTATTGGCTAAATCAGTGGCACCAGTGAAATCGTCGGCAATGCAACCCAGCAACAAGCTCATGGTTTAGACATGCGTTTGATTCTTGGGAAGCGATTGGCCGGCTTGGCGGAAAGCGTGTGCATCTGTGGTGGCTTGGGTGAAATATGCCTCGCAGCGGGATAGGTGACGAGCCTTGACCCCAGCACTGGCTCCACAGTTAGGGCTGCTTGGTTCCCCACCTGACCCGGTTGGCCGCTTCCCCATGTGGGAAGGCCCGTCGAGGCAAATTGTACGCCCCGTAGAATCAAGCCATGTCCTATCTGGTGCTCGCTCGCAAATACCGTCCCAAGACCTTTACCCAATTGGTGGGTCAGTCGCACGTTGTGCAAGCGCTCACCAATGCCTTGCGCTCACAACGCCTGCACCATGCCTATTTGTTCACTGGCACGCGTGGCGTGGGCAAAACCACTGTCTCGCGTATCTTGGCCAAGTCATTGAACTGTGAAACGGGTATCACAGACGAACCATGTGGCGTTTGTTCTGCCTGTGTGGATATTGATGCTGGCCGGTTTGTGGATTACACCGAACTGGATGCGGCCTCCAACCGCGGCGTGGACGAGGTACAGCAGTTGCTTGAGCAAGCCGCTTACAAGCCGGTGCAAGGGCGCTTCAAGGTCTTCATGATTGACGAGGTGCATATGCTGAGCAACACCGCGTTCAATGCCATGCTGAAAACCTTGGAAGAGCCGCCTGAATATTTGAAATTTGTGCTGGCCACCACCGACCCGCACAAAGTACCTGTCACGGTCTTGTCCCGTTGCTTGCAGTTCAATTTACGTCCCATGGCGCCTGAGACCATTGTCGAGCACCTGACGCAGGTGTTGACCGATGAAAAAGTACACGCCGATGTGCAATCCCTGCGCTTGCTCGCTCGTGCAGCACGCGGCTCTATGCGCGACGCTTTGTCACTCACCGACCAAGCCATCGCGTTTGGTAACGGCGCTTTGGCTGAAGCGGTGGTTCGGGATATGTTGGGCAGCGTAGACCGCAGCCATGTGTTCACCTTGATCGAGGCCTTGGCCCATGGCGATGGTGCTTTGGTGGTGCAAACCTGCGAGTCACTGCGTCATTTAGGCTTGTCTGCCAGTTCCTTGTTGGAAGAAATGGGCATGGTGTTGCAGCGCATGGCGGTTCACCAAGCCACAGCGCAAACCGCTGCCAGCGATGACCCAGATCCTGATATGCAGCGCATCGCTGATTTATCCCAGTTGATGCCTGCTGACGAAACCCAGTTGCTCTTCAGCATTTGCTTGCATGGTCGCGCCGATTTAGGCTTGGCACCTGATGAGTACGCTGCACTGACCATGGTGTTGTTGCGTTTGCTGGCCTTCAAGCCAGTCCAGGCCGAGGCTGAAAAAAAAACTCTGAAAACAGCACCTGAGCCTGTCAAAGCCACCCTGCCAACCAGCGGTTCAGATTTGGGGGAGCAGTGGTTATCTGTGGTGCAAGATATGGTCAAAGCCCAATTAGTTCAAGCCATGACCCGCGAGTTAGCCATGCAATCGCAGCTGATGGCGCAAGCCGATGGCGTGTGGCATTTGCAAGTTGAAAGTGAATCTCTCAACAGTGCCAGCAACCGCGAGCGACTTCAGTTGGCGTTGCAATCCCTTGGCCATGCGGTGACGCTGCAAGTGGCGCAAGGTCCTGTGCAAGATTCGCCAGCACGGCGCATCACAGCGCTTCAACAGCAACGCATGGCACAAGCCGAAGCAGATATCCTCAACCACCCAAGCGTTCAACGCCTGATCAATGAATACGACGCCAAGATCATTCCTGGCACTTTGCGACTTCTCGACCACTGAAAGACCATTATGTTTAACAAAGGACAACTCGCAGGCCTGATGAAACAAGCCCAAGCCATGCAAGAAAACCTGAAGAAAGCCCAAGAAGAATTGGCTTTCATCGAGGTCACCGGCGAAGCCGGTTCGGGCATGGTGCAAATCCTCATGACCTGCAAACACCAAGTCAAGCGCGTCACCATCGATCCCAGTTTGATGAACGACGACAAAGACATGCTCGAGGACTTGATTGCCGCGGCCTTCAACGATGGCGCTCGCAAAGCAGAAGAATCCACCGAAGCCAAGATGGGCAAGCTTACCGGTGGCATGCCCGGCTTGCCCGGCGGCATGAAACTGCCCTTTTAATGCGCGATAACGCCGCCTTAGAGGCGTTGGTGCAAGCCCTCAGGCGTTTGCCTGGTGTGGGGCAGCGCTCCGCCTCGCGCATGGCCTACCACTTGTTGCAACACGACCCCGAGGGTGCCCAGTTGCTGGCACGAACCTTGGTGAATGCGGTGGAGGCCGTCAAGCATTGCCAGCGTTGCCATACCCTGACCGAGTTTGAGATTTGCGCCACCTGCCAAGACACGCAGCGAGACGCCACCCGCTTGTGTGTGGTGGAGACACCTTCTGACCAATCGGCGCTGGAGAGAACCTTGGCCTATCAGGGACTTTATTTTGTGTTGATGGGCAAACTCAGCCCAATTGAAGGCGTGGGACCGAACGACATTGGTATGCAAAAGCTGATTCAAAGGGTGGACGATGGCTTGGTGCAAGAGGTCATCTTGGCCACCAATTTCACCGCCGAGGGGGAGGCCACAGCCCATGTTTTGAGTGAGGTCTTTAGGCGCAAAGGCTTGGTGGTGACACGTTTGGCACGTGGGGTGCCAGTCGGCAGCGAATTGGAATATGTGGATTTAGGCACGATTGCCCACGCTTTGATGGACAGACGCAGCACCTAAGGTTTTCACCAACAGGGCTGTACCTGATGCACTAAATCCAGTAAATGCTTATGCTCATAAGCATGTCAGATTCGCGAATAACCGATCTTTCTTCTATGCACCGTCGCCAATGGTTGATGGGTTGTTCTGCATTGGCTGCTGCATTAACGCTATCACCTTTGTCAGCTCAGGCCAGTCCTGACAAACCACGTTTGACTTTGGTTTTTGACGACCGCACCTCCTTGAGCCATTTGCCCTTGTTGCTTGCTGAGCAGTTGGGTTTTTTCAAAGCAGAAGGTTTGGAGATTGAATGGGTGGAGCAGTCCAGCCAACCCGCGGCCATGGCTTCCTTGATGCAAGCCACTGCCGATGTGATGTGCGCTTCCTACGATACCGCCTTGCTGCTAAAGCAAAAAGGGTTTGATGCGGTTTGCATCTCACAAATTGCCCGCACACCGCAATGGGCCTTGGGCGTCTCCAACAAAAACGTTCCCAACTTCAAAACCATGGCTGACCTTAGCGGCAAGCGCATCGGTTTGATCGATGCAGAAGGCTCTGCACAACGTTGCTTGTCGTTCAGTGTGCTGCGCTCGGGGCTCCAACCCAATGACATCCAATGTGTCTATCTCAACTCCTCGCTACACGCGATGGTGGCCGCACGCAGTGGCGCAGTGGATGCCTTGTTTGCCTGCGACCCCGTGATGACAGCGTTGGAGAAGAAAGACGATCTCACGGTGGTTAACAATTTCCGCACCCTAAAGCAAACCCAGCAGATGTTTGGTGGGCTTTTGCCCGGCAACTGCCTGCTTGTTTCCCAAGCCTTGGTTCAGCAGCAACCCGAAGCTTGTCAGGCCATGGTGTCGGCTGTGGTGCGAAGTCTCAAATGGTTGAAAACCGCTGGCCCTTCGGACCTGTTGCGCTATGTGGTGGACAACCCCGTGGTGCCAGACCGCTTGGTGTATTTGAATGCCATCGATAACTTGCGGGAGAGTTTTTCACTCGACGGCCTGCTTTTGCCTGAAGCTCAGCAGGTCAGCCTGCGTATGCTCAGGTTGCTCGACCCCAAGCTCTTGTCGGCCACACTGGCTTGGCAGGGCACTGTGAACAACGACTTTGTTCGTAAAGCCAAGCAACGCTTTCGGATGTAGCCTTAGCCTTTGTTGCGCTGAGTAGCTTTTTTGTTTTTGCCCCCCGCTTTGCCAGGCAGCATCAGCACTAACTTTTGCCCTGGCTTGAGGGCACTGTCAAGCGATAAGTTGTTCAACTTGGCCACATCGCCTACGGCGATTTTGTAGCGCTTGGCAACACTGGCCAAAGTGTCTTTTTTGCGAACCTTGATGATTTGCTTGCGCAACACCACTTCGGGGGCCAAATTCAGTTGACCGTTATCAGCTACTTTGGAGGTGACGTCTTTGTCTTGTTTGCTAGGACGCGGAACCAACAGCGCAGAACCAGCTTTGATGAGCATGCGTGGCGGTATTTTGTTGACGCTGCGCATGTCTTCTTCGCTCATGCCTACTTTTTTAGCGGCCTCTGTGACCTTCATGTTTTTGGGTGCTACCCAGACCGTCCAACTCGCCAAACGACCATCGTAAGCCGCCATATTGCGTTCAAAAATCTCGGCGTTATCCCATGGCAACAAAACTTGGGATGTGCCCCCCGCCAACAACACAGGGCGGTGTGCTGAGGGGTTGAGAGCCTTGAAATCTTCAAGGGGTACTTCGGCCAAGCGAGCCACCAAGGCCACATCCATGTCCCGTGGCAAGGGAACGGATTGGAAGTAGGGGTGGTTGGGAATGGTGGGGAGTTGGATGCCTTTGACTTGCGGGTTGGCAACCAAGTTCTTCATGGCCTGCAACTTGGGGACATACAGACGGGTTTCTGCCGGCATACGTAAGTCTGTGTATGCCACTGGTTGGCCCGTTCGCAGATTGCGATTGACCGCTTTGCCTACATTGCCCTCGCCCCAGTTATAAGCGGCCAAAGCCAAGTGCCAGTCCCCGAACATGCCATGCAGACGCTGCAAGTAGTCCAGTGCTGCGCGGGTCGAGGCCAGCACATCGCGGCGATCGTCGCGAAAAGCGTTTTGTTTCAAGTCAAAGTCTTTGCCGGTGCGTGGCATGAACTGCCACATGCCACTGGCACGTGCCGAAGACACCGCCTGAGGATTGAACGCACTTTCAATGAACGGCAGCAAAGCCAGTTCGGTAGGCATGCCTCGGCGTTCAATTTCTTCAACGATGTGGTAGAGGTATTTGCTTGAGCGGGCCGTCATTCGCTCGATGTAATCGGGACGGTTGGCATACCACTGCTCACGCTCTTGCACCATGTCCACTTGGAGGTCGGGCATCGCAAAGCCACGGCGTATGCGCGTCCATAAGTCTGCAGGAATTTCAACCTCAGTGACCTTGTAGCCGCTTGACGCCGTGTCCGGCAGGGCTTGCAGTTCGGTGGTTTCTATCGGTGTGTCAGCTTGGCTGGACTCGGCATTGGCCTTGATAAATGTAAGCGAAAGAAGGCTGAATAGAATGGGCAGCAAATACAAAACGCCCAAGCGTTGTTGGTGATATTGGTTTTTCATGGATCATCAAATTATAGAAACCTCTTTGGACTTGAACGATTGGCTGCAAACACCTGCTGGCGCCTACCTGCGTGAATGGGAGTCACGCCAGTTTGACAAGGTCATAGCAGATATCTTTGGCTACCATGCTTTGCAACTGGGCTTATCAAGCCTGCCTGCGCTGCAGAGCAGCCGCATACGGCATTGCTGGGTGAGCGAAAACCAGCCCACCAAGGGCGCTGTGCCCAGTTTGTTGACCGATGATGTGGCCCTGCCTTTCTCCGAGCAAAGCCTCGATTTGGTGGTCATGCCCCACACCCTAGAGCTCAGCCGCGATCCGCACAGTTGTTTGCGTGAGGTCGCAAGGGTGTTGGTGCCCGATGGCCGTGTGGTGATTTGCGGCTTCAACCCATTGAGCCTTTGGGGTCTTCGCCAACAACGAGCCAAGGCCTATGCTCGCTTGGGGTTGCAGGCCCCCTTTCTGCCCCCGCAAGTCGACTTTCTTGCGTCTTGGCGCTTGCGGGATTGGTTGCGCTTGCTCAGTTTTGATATTGAAGGCGGGTGTTTTGGTGCTTACCGACCCTCTTTCGAGTCGGACAAATGGTTGCAGCGCTTTGCTTGGATGGACAAAGCTGGTGATCGTTGGTGGCCCGTCTTGGGCTCGGTGTATTTTTTGGTGGCCATTAAACGTGTCCGCGGCATGCATCTCATCAGTCCCCAATGGAAAAAGGCGTCCCGTAAAGCAGCTGTCAGTGCCGTGCCTACAGTGAACTCTAGCGAGCACAGACCATGAAATTGGTCACCATTTACACCGATGGTGCTTGCAAAGGCAACCCCGGTCCTGGCGGATGGGGCGCTTTTTTACGCTATGGGGATACCGAGCGTGATGTGTTTGGCGGTGAATTGCTGACCACCAACAACCGCATGGAATTGATGGCAGTCATTCAAGCGCTTCAAGCCTTGAAGCACCCCTGCCACGTGCATCTCTACTTGGACAGCGATTATGTTCGCAAAGGCATCACCGAATGGCTGCCCAGTTGGAAAGCGCGGGGTTGGCGCACTGCATCGAAGCAAGCTGTCAAAAATGCAGATCTTTGGCAAATGTTGGACGAGGTGGTGTCTCAAAGCGGACACCACATTGAATGGCGCTGGGTCAAAGGCCATTCGGGAGACCCTGGAAATGAACGTGCTGATGCCTTGGCAAACCAGGGTGTCTTAACAGTTCAATCGGGTTGATAATGACCTGATAACTTTCAAGGGCTTTTGATCACTTATGGCTTCGAAAAACATGATCACCGCTGTAGCGGTTGCAGGTATCGCGGTGGCTGCTGTAGGCGGCTGGTGGTATCAAAACAAACCCGCTGCACCCGCTTCCAGTGCCAGCACAGTCGCGGCTCCTGCTGCTGGCGCCAAACCTGCTGCGCCTGCTGGCGCACCCGGGGCTGGCCCTGCTGGTGCTCCCGCTGGACCGCCCCGCGCCATGGGCGTTGAAGTCGCCAAAGTCGAACAATCCACCTTGCGCGACGATGCGCAAACCGTGGGTACGCTCAAATCTCGCCAAAACATCATGCTGCGACCTGAAGTTGCCGGCCGCGTTGTTGCTTTGGGTTTTGCCGACGGCAGCCAAGTGCGCAAAGGGCAAATGCTGGTTCAGCTCGATGACACCTTACAACGCGCTGAAATACAACAAGCACAAGCACAAATGTCGATTGCCCAAGCCAACCACAAGCGCAACCAAGATTTGGTAGCCCAAGGCTTTATTGCCCAGCGTTCGCTTGACGAAAGCCAAGCCAGTTTGCAAGTCGCACAAGCCCAAGTGGCGCTTACCTGTGCCCGCTGGGAGCGTATGCGCATCGTGGC
>Ga0214917_10001570_pt1 | contig 29182 bp, 27 predicted proteins | sample LL_1208_BB_MetaG_FD_177983 | JGI IMG/M metagenome (GOLD analysis project Ga0214917, IMG submission 177983) | Freshwater microbial communities from Lake Lanier, Atlanta, Georgia, United States - LL_1208_BB | ecosystem: Environmental > Aquatic > Freshwater > Lake | place: USA: Georgia | collected... | reverse complement strand
TATGTATATAATCATTTATGTATTTATAATAAATGTATATAAAAATAATTAGCAACACAATTGCTAATATAACTTGAATTTTATAATTCATTTATATTATATAAATATTATTTTTTAAAAAAATTTTACAAAAGCTCATCAATAGAATTCAAGAAATTTTTATTTATTTTCCATCCTAAATTTTTTAATTTAGAATTGCTTATATAATATCGCGTATCATTAAATGGTCTATCTTCTATATATTCTATCCATTCATCATAATTATTTGTTTTCTTAATTTTTTCAATCAATATTTCCGCGATTTCCATTACAGAATATTCCATATTTTCATCACAACCTATATTATATATCTCGCCTATAACACCTTTCGTCAAAATAGTATCAAATGCGTTAACAACATCATCTACATGTAAGAAAGACCTATATGTTAATCCATTTCCTTGTATCGTAACTTTTTTATCTTCATTTAATAATTTAATGAATCGAGGAATAAGTTTTTCATGATATTGATTTTTTCCAAAAACATTATTACTTCTTGAAATGATAATCGGTAACTTGAAAGAATGTAAATATGTTTGAACAATTAATTCAGCAGCCGCTTTTGTTCCCGCATAAGGATTTGTCGGACATAATAGAGACATTTCTGTTTTTTTATCATCAACCATTTTTGACTCCCCATAAACTTCATCGGTAGATACATGTATGAATAATTTAATATTTTTATTATCTTTACATGATTCAAGTAATTTATGCGTTCCTAAAACATTGTCATATGTGTATTGAACGGATTCATAAAATGAATTTTGAACATGGCTTTGTGCGGCGAAATGAACAACATAATTTATATTATAATTTAATATTAACTCTTTTGTAATATCATTTAGATTCATCTTTAATAATTTATATCGATTTGAATTACGAACGTATTCATCCACATTATTTTCATTTGCACAATAATAAATTGCATCCAAATTAATAATTTGTATATTTTCATATTTCTTAAAAATATAATTAACAAAATGAGAACCAATAAAACCACAACCACCAGTTATTAACATATTTACATTTTCTGTAATATTTCTCATAATTTTAGGATAAGGTTTTGGATACCTTTCTAAACAATCTCTTACGGAATCTTTAATATTTTTAATTTTTGGAAAGAATATTTTTAAAGTATCGGTATTTAATTTATTATTTGAACGTTTTGAAGATAAAATTTGATTTTGTTCTTCAATTGTAAAGTTTTTCCACGTAAATGTATTATCGACAATTTCTTTATACATTTCTAAAATTTCATTATGGGAAATAACTCCTGGGTTAGTTAAATTTATAGTTCCTGTTATGTTTTTAATCATCATTTCGATAGCATATGGTATCAATTCAGGTAAAACTGTCATTGAATTTGGAATTGAACATATTTTATCATATGTTGTTATTTTTGTAATAAAATTTCTTGAACTAATTTCATCATTGATTGGCATTCTTATCCGTAAATTTAATATTTTTTGTTTTTTCATTAATCTATCTGTAAATCCTTTTACTATTGAATATGAAGAACCAAAAAAATTGGGGTCATCTTCCTCCGTATATCCATCATTATTATCACTTTCTCCATCAAAAATACAACCTGTGCCTAAATATGTAAAATGTATATTCTTTTCTTTACAAATCATTGATAAAATCAATGGAGAAAATAAATTATCTCTAACATTCTCAACCAACTTGCCTTCTTCCTCAAGATAATCAATAGTTGGAATAATTTTATCATCGATTTTACCGTGTGTTCTACCAATTAAACATAAAATATGACTTGGATTATGCAATTTTATTTCTTTTTCAACTTTTTCAACATTATCGCATCTTTCTACGCCTTCAATGTAATTTATATCAACATCATTTAATGCTTTGATAAATTGTTTACCAATCCATCCACGAGAACCATAAATTAAAATATTAATCATTTGTAATAATATTTTAATTCTATAAATAATTTAAAAAATAGAAAATTGTTTTATAAAATGAAATTATTGAATCTCATTATTTATTCTACAAATATCCCAGAATATCAAGAAATGTATAAGATTCAATCTGCTTATTTAAAAAAAATAGGTATAGAACATTATTTTTTAGTTTTTAGTTCAAATATGAAAGAATTATTTAAAATTGAACAACCGGTAATTGTTTATGATAATGTAATTTATTTTGAAGGTAATGAAACTTTAATTCCAGGGATATTATTAAAAACTCTTTACGGATTTGATTTATTCAAACACAAAAATTATGATTATATTATAAGAAGTAATATTTCTGAAATTGTGAATTTTGATTTACTTCAAGAAAAATTAAATGAAATTGATTTTGATTATGGCGGTTCGCAATATAAAGAATTAACGTGGTTAGATTATAGAGCAGGTATATTTGATTGGCAATATTATAAACGACCATTTATACAAGGAAATGCTATTGTAATAAGTAATAATTTTAAAAATTTAATTCTTGAACACAAAATTAAATTATTGAATTATAATGTTATTGATGATGTAGCTCTTGGGTTATTGTATGTTGATTTGAAACAAAAATATAATCTCAAAGATGTTGCTGTATTTAAAGAATTAATAAATGTCGATAAATATGATAAAGATGCAGTTTTCTATAGAAATAAACATAAAGATGACAGAAAAATTGATGTAATAAATATGAAAAAGATATGTGATGAAATAATTTCTTTAAATAATTTTTAATTTGTTTATTAATAAAATGCGCATACTTAGTTTAATAACAACATTAACAACATTATTTCAAAATGTTTGTTCTTCAATGCTTTCAATCGATAAAGATAAATTCATGCTTGACAATAAACTCATAAATTTAAATTCTGTTTCTGAAGGGATTTTAATAAATTCACGAATGATTCAAGGTATTAGTGATGGTTTTGATAAATTTCCTTATAAAGATACAAAAATATGGAATGCTACAAGAAACAATGATGAATTCGTTAAAAATATGTCAGTATGGAAATCAAAAGGTTTAAATGCTTTCACTATTGGTTTGCAAGGTGGTGGCCCAAATTCAAAACCACAAACTCATAAAAATTCTGCTTTTAATTCGGATGGTTCTTTAAAAATGGATTATATGAATAGATTAAAAAACATTTTGGTAGAAGCAAACCGTTTAGATATGATTGTTATTATAAGTTTATTTTATAAATCTCAAGTGAAAATATTCAGTGGTTATCCGATTGTTTTAACATCAACATTAAATGTAATTCATTGGATACAAGCAAATAAATTTACGAATGTAATTATCGAACCAGCGAATGAATGTGAATTTTCTGAATTTAAATCAGTCGGTCTTGGATGTGATCAACATATTGTGGATTTGATTACATTAATACAATTGTATAAAATCCCCGCTGGAAATTCATATAAAGGTTCTGGACATGTTCCGTCGGATAAAATAGTTAATGCATCTCAAGTCATTTTTCTGCATGGTAATTCAATGAAAACAGATAGCGAATATAAGAAACAAGTAGATACCGTTAGAAAATCAAAATCGTATCGCGGACAACCAATTGTTTATAATGAAGCATCAACGGATTATAAAAATTTGGATTGGTGTATAAAAAACGGTGTCGGATTTGGATATTATGACCAAAGTGGTTTTCAAACACCGCCTATCGATTGGTCGATAAATACATCAACTAAACAAAATTTTTTCGATGAAGTGTATAAATTGACACGATAAACTGAATTAAAGTTCAATTTAGATATCCACTGTTAGCGTTTTGTATTTTTCATACATATTTCTAAACCACGCAATTTCACTATCCGTTATTCCACATTTTTTTAGGTTAAGACATAACTCATCTATATCGGTTATTGATTGGTAATATTTTCTATCGTCATCATCTGTAGTTTGTTCCATTTTATTTTATGCAATTTTTTTATTTCAAAATAAAAAAAATCTAAATACTTGTTTGAGCAATCAATTCATTTTTAAAAATCGTATTATCTTCTTTTAAGGAATTGATTTCAAATACTTTATTAATTAAATTAGAAACTTTATCATTATCGACAGAACCATCATCATTCGTCCAATGACCAGTGGATATTCGTGCTGTTGTATTTAATATACCATTATCAGTTAAAATATCTGTTAATTTTTGAGCGTTTATATCTTTCTCTAATTCACCATCATGATTTTTATATTTAAATATTTTCCGACTTGCATCTGTGCAAACATAATTTAAATTTCCATCAGAATCTTTTAATAAAAAATTCGTTGCAAATTTAGCAACACCTTTTTGCCCTTCGGATATAACATCTAAATTATATTTATCGTTTATTATACTTTTAACATTTTCATTATCTAAATTTAAAACGCTCATATTCAATATTTTATTATTTATGTTATTATTGTTAGTTGTAGTAGGTTTTGAAACGGCTGTTTTAGTAATAGATACAATTTGGTCTTGTAAATGTTTTATTTGATTATCTTTTTCAATAAGTTGTTTTTCATAATAATTTTCTTTATCAATAAGTTGTTTTTTATAAAATTCAGTTTCATTTTGGTAATGTACTATATCTTTATTCTCATCTTGTAATTCTTTGATTTCATTTTTAAGAAATGTAATACAATTATTTTGATGATATTCAAAATCTTTATTTGAATATGATATAAAATTACAATATTCACAGATAAGTTCTTTTTTTTGTTTAATCAAACAATATTTTGTTATTCTCTGATGATTCTTTAACGAATTATCATTAACAAACATATTATTACAAAATTCGCATTTCACTGGCATATTACAATAATAAAATATATCTTTAAGTTATTTTTCATCAATACATTAAAAATTACAATGTTACATTAAATTTAATCATTTTCTATAATGTAACATTATAATTTTTAATGTTAAAAAACGCAAAATATCAATTTTTTAAACTGGAAGCAGTTTAAAATGATTTTTTGAGACTGACTTTCATTTACTTTTTTCCAATTTAAACTGAAAGCAGTTTAAAATTTTCAAAAAACGTTGAATAATCGTCCACACACACACAACTTTTGATGTGTGTGTGTGGACGATTATAATGAAAATCCCGAAAAATCTTTCTCCGACAAAAGTTTTTTCCGCCAAAAGTTTTTTCCGGAAAAGTTTTTGACGGAAATTTAGAATAAAAAATCATTTTATAAAAAACAATTGTGAAATTATTTAGATTTTCTTTTAGATTTTCTTTTAGATTTTCTTTTAGATTTTCTTTTAGATTTTCTTTTAGATTTTCTTTTAGATTTTCTTTTAGATTTTCTTTTAGATTTTCTTCTTTTATGTCCATCTGGATTTATACTGGATGCAGCAGAAGAGTTGACGGGAAAAGTTACATCTTTTCTGTCATCAGTAACGTCAATAATCGTTTTCGGAGAAGCAAGCTTCACTGGCACTCCTTCATTTTTCATATCAGATAATATACACGCAGCTTTTATATCTTCATCTGTAATTGTTTCTATATCAGAATGCATTTTTTTAATATGTGTTTTTAAATTGCAAGCTTGATGACTTTCGTATTTGCAATATTTGCATTTATGTTTTCGTGTTCCTGAATGTATGTCCATATGTCTTGTTAAACTATCTTTTCTGTTGAAGCCTGCACCACATTTGTCACATGTAAATTCTTTTTCTTCCATTTTATTATAAGTTAATACAAATAAATAAAATTAAATTTGCATTATTTGTTATAGAAATCGATTTTTTATGTGAAATCTAAAGAAATAACATATTAATAAAAATGTTTAAGAATATATTTTTAATTTTATTTCCGATTTTTGTTTACGGGAGAAAAATTGCTTTTCAACAAGAATTACGAAGACAATATGATGATTTTTTGAACCGATTAAACAAAGTTGAAAGACCTTTAAGTTTTGAGACATTTGTTTATAATCTGAATACAATTGAAAACTTTAATGAAGAAAATAATGGTTGTCGTATGTATCTGACACAAAATAGCGACGTTGACATAGACGAAATTCATACGGAATGTAAAATGTAATAAAAAATAAATTGAATTTTAATTTTTTAATTGTCAAAAAATTAAAAAAATATATGCCAAGAATACATTATTACGCTCTATCAGATAATTTATCAAGATATAGTCAAATTAATCTGACTTTTAAAAGTATATTACCTTATATTTTATTTGTTTTTTTTATTTTAGTTCCAATCGTTGAAATTGCGATTACAGATATTAATCAAAAAGAATTGGATTGTAATCCATCCATGAATTTAAACATCGTAGAATGGTCATATTCAAAAAATATATTTATTATGATGTTGTCAATGCTTATGGTAACGTATCTATTATTTAGTAAATATAGTATAATGCGATATTTCTTACGAATTTCTATATTTATTGCTAATTTCTTCATTTTGATATGGTTAATTGTTGGTGTTGTATTAATATATAGCGAATGTGTTTATTATATTTCTGATGATATGTCCTTTTTTAATTTTTTCAATATATTATTTGGTATGGCAAATGTATTACTGTCTTTATATATTGTTTATGATTCTTTCAATGTAGAAGAAATACCATTACTTGATGCAAGTCGTGTTTAATTTTAAACGACATTCATAATCATTTTAACATCTGATTCGGATTTCAAATAATTCATCAACGAATCCTCAATATTTAACATTAACGTTGTTTCATCTACAATACCGTTATAATCTTTACGTAATTCTTTAACTTTGTTTCTCATCTTTTCAGAAACAAAATTTACAAATCGTTTATGATTTTCACCTGTATCCATCATATCATCCATCAATTGGTCGTAATTATCGGATTTTTGTATTTCCGACGAAATATACGATTGAATATTTGCATATATTTCATCTTTTGGATTTATTTTAATTTTTAATTCTTCTGGAATATCATTAAATCCTTGGATTACATTGACAATTCGCGCCATATGACCTGTAGAACATAAACCATTCATTTCATATAATTCTTCTCCTAAACGTTTTACTAATTCTGGTTTATGAATACTACCGGCGATAATCCCGACGATTTTATCAAAAACCATTGGAATTGTTATACCATCTTTGAATTTTGTTTGTTCATTTTTAATTCTTTCTAAACTTGTATTAATTTGTTCTTTATGATTTTCATATTCCGGATAATATTTCTTTAATTCTTCATCTATATTAAACATATCACTTGATGCAGATTTATTATTAACTAATGAAGAAGCAACATTTATAACAGAAGTATTGATTTCACTATTATGAACATTTTGTGTATCATTGTAAACAGATGCTCGTCGATTTTGATTTGCAATAATATCATTTTCGCGCATTTGTAAATTACGAATTTGATTCATCAAAACATGCTGTAATTCAATATCATTTTCATCATTATTAAAAGGAATATGTCGAACATGTTGTTTTAAATTATTGATTTTTTTTCTTATCTTATGAATATCAATCATATTTTCTTCACGACGTTCTTCTTGTCTTAAACGTTCTAATAAAACAGCGGAATTATCCATGTATTTTTTATTATTACTTCTCATTAGAATATCAATAGCATTTGAACGAATTTTATTTCCATAACGCCGGTCATTTGAAATTTCAACGATTTTTTCATAAACTGCATCAATATGATTTTGATTATATGAATTCCAGATAATATTTGTTCCAATATCTAATTTATTCATTAAATCAGTTTCTTCACAAAATAATTGATAAAGATATTCAAGATATGGAATTTTTTTGTTATCATCTTGTATCGTTTTTACATCGTTTTCTTCATTTTCATTTTCTTCTATTTCGTTTTCTTCGACATTTTCTTCTTCATTTTCGTATTCTTTGTTTTCGTCTTTGTTTTCTTTAATTTCGTATTCGTATTTTTTGTTTTCTTTAATTTTGTCATCATTTTCGTTTTCATTTTTTTCGTAAATAAAATTATAAATTATTATTCCTGAAAGAATAATCAAAATGATATCAGGTAATATTGTTTTTGTTTTAGTATTTAGATATAAGATAATAAATAAAACTAATAATAAAACAGACATTATTTGTTTATTAAATTAAAAAATTTATTTCAAAATTAATCTTTTCATCGGACTTTTTCTTTTTCTCGAACATCGTTTCTTAATTTCTTTCATACTTATTTCAGATGATGTTCGAGGAGTTGATTTATTTACTCTTATCGAAGGACGACAGTAGGGATAATTTTTCTTCCATGTTTTAGATAATTTAGAACGACCACATGATACTTTTTTCGGTAATTTACAAACATTTATCCATTTTTCTTTATACCATCGAGATATACCTGACGATGATGTTTTTCTACCTGAATATTTTCCTGACCGTCTTTTATATTCTTTCACAAGCCAACCAGATGCGTAAGCACTTGGCCATACTTTAAATTTTTTCTTTGCTTCTTCTTTAATTTTTTCATAAAGTTTTTTATTTGTCGGAGAAGGTTTCATTTATAAAAAGATAAGAAAAATATTTTGTTTTAAACAATTCCATTTCTTTTTATAAAATGGATGAAAACGTGGAAACAAAAAACGACTTAAATATTTATCAAATCACTGTCGGTAAATATAAAGGCAAGTATTTAAAGGATTTACTTCGCGATCGTAATTATTGTCAATGGCTTTTACAACAAGATTGGTTTAAAGAAAGTTATGAATTCCTTTACAACAAAGTTAAAGATTTCGATCCGAAAATATATTTTCATAAAACTAAAGAAAATGAAAATGAAATGGAAATAGAAAATGACGGAGATAGTGAAATTTTTATCAAAAATTACAAATATTTTAATTTAATTCCTTTAGAAGAATTGAAAATTGAACTTTCTGAAAATGAAAAAATCTGTTACAAGTTTTATCTTAAAACTATTGAAGAATTAAAAAACAAAATTATCATCAGGATAACAAAAAAAGAATTTGATGATACTGTTAATATCTATGATATTACTGCACCTTCTAAATGGCTTCAAGTTTTTGAAAAAGAAACTTTAATCAGTCGTGAAGATTTCAAAGAATTTATCAATGCTTATGAATTACCTAATATCACAACTATTATTGAAGAAATTAAAAAATATGGCGGTTTAGAATATAAAGGTAGTCAATCTTACAAAATCGCGAAAAAACGTTCATCCGACCAAGAATTGTTCTGGGAAGAGATTTTAAAATCTAAATATAAAGATGAATTAGGAACGCAATTCAAATATGAAAACTGTATTTTTGATTTCATACATATTCCAACTAATAAAATATTTGAATGTAAACTTAATTTAAAGGATTTTGATGAAAGACAATTCAATAAATATCAGGCAACGTTAGATAAATATAATATCGTTTTCTTAATTGGACGAGATTGTGTTATCGATATTGACATGGAAACAATTTATACGACAAATATAAAAGAATATTTGTTATATCAATGCAATATTCCATTATTAAAAACACCTTCGAAATTTGATGATATTATATTCGATTTCGATGTCCACGAAGTCGAAGATATAAAAGAAGTTATTTAAAAAACATAACTTTTTTTATTAAATGATAAAATTATTAGTTTTGATAATTGCCAATGATAGTAATCCATTATATATTAAATTACAAGAATTATGGAAATATCAAATGGATAAAATACAAATGTCGTATGTTGATTATTATTTTCTAAAATGTGATCCGACTCTCGACCAAGAAATAAAAATTATTGAAAATACATTTTATGTTAAATTAGAAGAAAGTATTTTTTACGGAGTTACATATAAAACACTTAAAGCTATTGAATATTTTTCAGAAAATTACGATTATATTCTTAGAACAAATTTAAGTAGTTTTTATAGATTTGATAAGTTATATGATATTTTACAAATAGCACCCAGAAATAATTACTACGCAGGAATAAATGGTGGTGAATTTGTTTCTGGTTGCGGTTTTATAATTTCTAAAGATATATCATCTAACATATCAAAAAATATTTATAAAGTATGGGATCCTTATATAAAATGGGACGATGTATGTTTTGGAAAATACATTTTCACAAATTTCCCTCATAGTTATCATTATATACCAAGATATGATTTCATAAATCAACCATCTGATTTTGTAATACCAGAAGAATATCCACATTTCAGAATAAAATACGAAAATGATAGAGAAAAAAATGATATATATACAAGAGAAAAATTATTGACTCACTTTTTATGATTTCTTAAAATATATTTCTAAAAGAAATTGCACATAAAAATAAAAACATGAAAGGATTTGTATTATAATTTGATGTTCCGGCAGAAGGTAAAAGCGGAACATATTCAGTCTGATTTGAATTTTGAGAATAATTGATTTTATTATCTGAAATATAATTAATTTCATCAAAAAGTGTTTTATTCAAGTATTTATAATATTGTTCTCCGTATTTGTTATCAAAAATAATATCACCACCGTAAACAGTTTGTTCGAATGCACCATATCGAGAATCATCTACATAAAAATCATCAGATAAATTTCTACTTCGTTGATTATAAAATTCCGGTATATTTCCCATATTATTTGCATTATATATGTTATTATTGAAACCAAAATTAATCATATTAGAATTTATTTGATATACCGGATTATTAGTATTTTTTATTATAACATTATTTTCAAATAAACATTCTCGCGGTGAGATAGGAAACTGTGTCGAACCTATCATTATATCAAGTGAACAATCTAAAAAAATATTTTTTAAAAATTTAGAATATGAAACTTGAATATTATAGATATCTCCATTAGAACCAGAATTAACAATTAAAGCGGCGCGATTATTCGTATTCTTGAATAAATTATTATATATCGTATGTCCTGAACCGGCGGCAACTCTAACTCCACCTCCGTCGGGTGTATTATTTTGTAAAAATTTGTTTTTCGCTACCATAACATTATTTCCATGTCGTAATGTTAAACTACCATAACTTGTTTTAAATGTGTTTTTATGATAAATATTACCTCCTGCTTTATTACTTACAATTTCTATTTCACCATTACAATTTTCAAAAATATTATTTTCTATTACACTACGTGATGGTGATAAACTTGTACCAGAAAGTCCAAAACGTATTGTTTCAAAACCATTACCATTACCTCTTTTTCGATTCATAAATATATTTGAATCTATGAGAATATGGTCTGGTGTATCATCTTCATGTAATACTTGAACCCATGGATTAAAATTTGAAAAGTCTTTAAATACATTATGATCAATTCTATTATTATATTTAGTTATTGTTAATATCGGTCCATCACCGTCATTTAATGAAAATTCGCAATTAGTAATACGATTATTACTCCCTTTTAATTGTATAGACCCATTTCCATTCGTAAAGATTATATTAGATAATATAACATATTGTCCAGTTATTGATACATTCACTGAACCTGAAAAGAAAACTTTGCCATTATTTTTTGCTTTTATTATAATTGGATTTGTTATTGTCCCTACATTATCAATTGTTAAATTTACATTTGTGTAAATGCCATCATCTAATAAAATTGTATTTTCTTGAGTAAATGATGGCAACGAATTCATACTTGATGTTGTTATGATTGTTGTCATTCTTTATTTATAGTCTTATTTTAATTTTTTATTTTTTAAACGTTTGTTGTATTTAAAAAATAAATATTTATAAAAATATTAGAGAAAACGCATAAATGGTTTGAAGATACTTTAATTTTATTTTAAATTGTATTTACTAATTAATTCAGGATATAAATTTTCTTTAATCAAATGATCATAAACAGTAGTTTTATTTTCAAGATGAGCCCAAGGATGTAATGGGAAATATTTATGTTTAATTTTAATAATTTTTTTATTATCGAAATATTCACTTTCTAAACCAAATCCAAATAAACTTTCAAATTCAAAACTTTTATGTATTTGAAGTGGACGAATATAAATATATTTTTCAGTAATAAATACCAAAACATCAATAAATTCATTTTTAAACCACATTATAGCAAAACACCAGCTTTTACTTTCTTTACTTTCTCTTATATTAGGATCATATGATATTTCAAATTCTAATAAATTATCGTTAGTAAGTTCTTTAGACATGGTGTATAATTTTTTTATATTAAAAATAAAATTGAAATTCAATTTAAAAATTTGTCATAAAAAATGTATAAAACGAATTAAAAATGTTTTCATGGTTTTCTAAAATTGATGAAGAACGTGTAGAAGACGACGTCGAAAGTGATAATGAAAGCGTCGAAGAAGATTTTTTGAATTGTATGATGTACGAAGATGATAATGTTAAATTTTATTCTTCAGATGCACGTGATTTTATTCCTAATATAAAACTATGGTCATCACAACGTTCTGTAAATCAAAATCATATTGATGAATTAGTCGAATGTTTGAAGAAAAGAAACCATTTTATTGGTACATTTAAAATTGTTCGCGATAAACAAAAAAATTTGCGTTTGATTGACGGACAACATAGATTTCTTGCAATCAAAAAAATAATGGAAAACGACAGCTCGTTTAATATGAATATTGTTATTGAATTATATGAAACTGATAATCTCGATTCTGATTATACTATCAATTTATTCAAAGAAGCAAATTTATGTCTTAATGTTTCTGATGCTGATTTACCAAATATTATTGCTAACAAAGTTATTAAAAAATTATGTGACCGTTTTCCAAATATGATTATTGATATTAAAGATGGAAAACGTTGTAATAGACCACGTATCAATAAACGTGAATTCTACTTAAAATTAAAAGAATATATTCACGAGACACATAAAACCGAAGATGAAGTATTAGAACAGATTTTGTCAAAAAATAATGATTATGGATTACGTGGTAGACAAACATTTAAACAGGCTTCATTATCGATGTTTGAAAAATGTAAAGAAACTGGTTTATATCTTGGATTAGACCATAATTTTGACTGGATAAATTATATTGAATGGTAAATTATAAGTAAAAATTCATTGTAAGATAATAATTTGCATTAATATATTCTATTGGTGTATCATTATTTATTACCAGATAAAAACTATAAGTTATATTTTTTATAAATTGAGGATTTGTTGTTGTAAAATTATCTGTAATAATTTTATTTATTGGAATAATACTTTCTGTAACATTACTTGCAATAATATTATTACCAAACTGGTAGCTTGTACTCATAGTTGTCGAACCATATGTAAACCTGAATTCTATATATATATAATATTTTGAAGTTAAATAATTGAATGAACTATACATATAATTATCATCAAAATATAATGAATCAGTAGTATTGGTTTTGGTTTTAAAAATAATACCAATTTTTCTAATAGGTTCACCATAAGTCTTGTTAAAAGTAGTGATAAATACATTTGTTGTTATGCTATCATTTAATAAAGTAATAGTATTATTACTGTTTTTACTACCTCCTGAGACTGTTAATGTTATTTCAGATGAAACAACTGGTGGAAGAAAATTATACATTATTCCTTTTGTTGATATTATGTTTGAATCTCTAACATTCCATTGAGTTCCATCAGTTGATGTTGCTATAGATTCTTTATTAGTTGTATTACTCTCATTTACTGCAATCCATAAATTATCTCCGTATATTATTTGATTATAGTTAACAAGAGTATTAGTATAAGATGTCCATGTTTGTCCGTTCGATGATGTTGCATAACCATTATCTCCAACTGCTACCCATAAGTTTGAACCATTATATGCTACTCCGCTACCATATGATTTAAACAAATTAGTACCAGAAAACCAATTATTTCCATCATTTGAATATACATAAGTATTACCGAATGATCCTTTACGACCAACTGCTACCCATAATACATTTCTGTTACCATCTTTTCCTAATGCTACGTCATTACCAACATCCATAGTATTTCTTTGTAAACTTCCAGTCCATTGAGTTCCATTAGTTGATGTGGCAATTGAAAACTGTAAATTAAATGGTTGCAATGTTGATGGGTCACCAACCGCTATCCATAAATTATTAACTTTATCGTAATCTATTCCATTACCAATGTTAAAAATAGTACTTCCTCTACCAGTCCACGTAGTTCCATTAGTTGATGTTGATATAGTATTTGTTCCTTGACCAACAGCTACCCATAAAAAATTATTAGTCCCATCTCTACCAAATTTTACTTTTTTTCCGTAATTACTAAAAGCTCTTCCACGTCCAGTCCACGTATTTCCATCAATAGATGATGCAATAGTATTATTAATTCCAGTACCGACTGATACCCATAAATTATTTCCTAAATTATCTTTACCAATAGCGACAGAATATGCATAATAATCAAATACACCTTTACCTTTCCCGTTCCATGTAATTCCATTAGAAGATGTAGCATATTTATGTTGGTCAATTATATTTGCAGATAAATTATTTATACCACCAACTGCTATATATTTAATTAAGCACATACTTGTTGGATTACTTAGATTAATATCACTTAATGGAATTCCATCTGGAGAACAATTTTGCAAAACATTTCCCATTTTATTTTATATATTTTTTATATTTTTTATATAAAAATTTAATGGTTTATAGCTTCTGGATGAATTATATTGAATGGTAAATTTTTTAAAATTTATAAATATAAAAAATATATAAAATAAAATGGGAAATGTTTTAAGTAATTGTCCAAATGAAACAATTGAATTTAGTAAAATAAATTTAGAAAATATAAGTCAATCATGCGAAGTAATTTGTCCATCAGGACAATATAATAATAATACAATTTGTGTTGATTGTTCTGCTGGAACTTATCAAGATTTATCAGGTCAAAAATCTTGTAAATCATGTGAAATTGGTAAGTACCAAAATTTAACTGGACAAATATACTGTAATGTATGTCCATCAAGTGGAATCACATTAAGTACAGGCTCAACATCAATTTCTGACTGTAAAAATAGAATTTTTGTTTATAGTGGTTGGTTAACAAATTATATTAATTTTAGTTCATATTTAGGAACTAGTTTAAATTCTACCTTTATAAATAGTACAATTAATTTATCAACAATAAATACAGCAGGTATATCCAATTTAGTAGCAAGTAAAATACCAAACGTAAATATTTGGATTGCTATGCATGGTAATCCACCACCTAATAATTATAACTTATTTTATTGTGTTAATCCAAATAAAACACCAGTAACTTGGACTTCAAGTTTTGTAACAAATTATGGTGGGTTTGAAGGTAATGATTCTGATAATAATGATTTACTTGATTGTAGTAATTCACATTTTTTATATGGAAGTGGTTTGGGAAATTTATTTTATTCAACTGATGGGATAAATTGGGCGTTAAGATCCAAATTAAATATAGACAAAATAATGTTTGTTAAATATATAAATAATATGTGGGTTATTGCAGGTGTTCCTAATATTAGGACACAAAACAAATCTATTTGGTATTGTCAAAGTAGTAATCCAACTGGCAATAATTGGGGAATATCTAATAGTAATTTTTCTACATCTTGTAAAAGTATTGATTTTGGAGGAAATAAATATGTGGCAATTGGCACTCATAATAATTTACCTGCTACTTTTTATTCAAGCGATTGTATCACTTGGATACAATTATTAATTTATGGTTCAAATCCCTACACTTCTAATCCTAGAAAAATTATTCATATATCATCTATATCTAGATGGTTTATTATATCATCTTCTTCTATTTTTCATCAATCAACTTCAAATATTAATTCAAACATTACAGCAACAGGTTGGATACAATTGGGTTTAGGTTATTTAACCGGAACCAATAGTATTACTCCTATAACTAATATAAAACATGGAATAGATGATTATAATAATATATTTATTATATTAATAAATAATACAAAAAATTTTTGTTATATCGTAGAATATGACCCAACCATTACTAATATAAGTAGTAGCAATAAAAGAACATTATCATTTCCAATTTCTACAATGGAATTTGGTTTAGTTTAAAAAATATTTCATAATTCTCGTACAAAATGATTCTTTTTTCTCACATATTTTATTCCATTCATCTATTGAATACATTGACCCCATCGATAAATTACAATTAGGACATATTGGTCTTAAATTTTCAATTTCTATTCCTCCACCTTTAGATTCTGGAACATTATGACCAACATGAAAATTAAATACAGAAATAATATTTTGACACCATATTATAGTACATTTATTTTCGTATATTTTTCCATTATATTTAAGCCATACTTGCTGGCGGATTGCCTTTGGAATTTTCTTTTTTACTGTCGATTTTATTATCGTAGATGTTCTCATAATTTATTTTTTAATTTTTGGTGTTTAAATTAAAAAAATTGAAAAACGATTGATAATAATTTGTTAAAAAATATGAAATCAATATTAAAAATATTTTGAATAAATCAAAGATTAATCATAAAAAAGAAATAATTAATTGTGACACAATAAAAGATTCTCATATTTATTGTAAGATAAATAATATAACTGGAAATATAACAGGGACGCTAATTGAACATTACATAAAACAAAAACATAATATGAAAAAAAATAATGTTTCATTATGCATCGGTGACCTTGCTCATAATGGGAAAAATATAGAAATTAAAGTATCTAACGGTGGACAAACACATAATAAATTTAATTATGTTCAAATAAGATTAAATCATAATTGTGATTATTTATTAACAGCTTATTATCTTGATAACTCTAATATAGAATATTGCGGTGAATTATTCATTTTTATTCTTACTAAAAATGATATAAAAGAACTTTTATTAAATTATGGAAGTTATGCTCATGGAACAGTAAAAAATTTAGGTAAAATTACAAAAGAAGATTTAGATGATATAAATAATTCAAAAGAATATGCATTGAGACCAAAATATAATGATAATTGCTGGAAATCGTTATTGAAATTCAGAATCGATGAAAATAGTATATAAATTAACCAATTCCGCTTTTCCCATTGAATTTTGTCTTGCTGTATTTAAACTATTTGAATAATCTAAATTGTTAAATCTTTCAATTAGTAAATCTTTATCAATATTACATTTTATCCAATGCCAACTTTTAGGTCGTAATATATCTAAATTTTCAGTTTTTATTTCTCCACATTTTCCACCATATGCTCTAATTGCAAAATCTGCACCAACCGGTGGTGTTGGTTGTCCTTTTTCATCTTTCGGACCAAATGATAAAAATGTCCAATCAGCATGAATAACTGGTAAATTTATAATTTGTCTTTCAAATACTCTTTTTTCCCATATTTGAAAACAACACTTGACCATCATTGGTGGTGAAAAACTACACGGAACCATAGGAATTTCTTCATCAAAAACTAAATGAAAATATTTATCTAATTTATTTTGAACACTATTTCGGCGAAATGTTCTTGGTATGATAAAAGCAATCACATTTGACCATTTAGAAGCATGATTAAAAAATTTTATAGCTAATGAACTGACTTTACCAAATGGTGGATTTCCTAAAACTAATATATTATTTTTATCTTCTGGAGGTGAAAATGTAAAAAAATCTTGCTTAATTATATCTTTATGTTCAGGAAGAATATCGATACCAATTTTATTATAAGACGGTATTTTAGAATAAAAACTTCCATTACCTGCACTCGGTTCAACTACTAAATCCCAACTTTCCCATTTATATTTAGTTGATATATGTTCTATACATTTATCAACGACCGATGGAATAGTATAAAATTTATCTAATCCTTCTGTTCTTACAACGCTTGTCTTTGACATTTTATATTCGAATGATAAAAATTAAAATTTTAAATCAATTTTAATTTTTATTTTTTTCTTGAAATTGTAAACAAGAAATTGTTTTTTGATGTTTTTTTAAATTATGTGTTCCTTTTATTATTTTCTTACAAAATTCACATTTTATATCTTCACATTTTCTTGTTCCTAACAAATTTTTATTTCTACAAGTTTTGCAAATTTTTCTGGTTGATACACCTTTCGTATGTATATGATAATAATTATGTGGTAATATTTCTAAACAATTAACACATTGTTTAGAATCTGGTAAATTATTATTTTTTAAATAACATTCAATGCATTCATCTAATATCGACTTATCATCTTTGTTAATAAAAAATAATTCATTTTTATACATATTATTACATGATTTACATTCTGAATTAGTCAAAAATGGTTGTGTATTCAATTCTTTTTTCTTTTCTTTATTTCTTTTATTACAGCATTTTCGACAGGTACCTCTATATTTTGATTGTATATCTGTAATTTCTGCTTCTGTATATTTATTACCATCTGCTGGTTGCGGTAAAACATATCCTGTCATATTTGCTCTTAAATAAAATTTTCTTACCGACATATTTACTTCGCATTTTATACATTTTTTTTTAGGTGCTGTTTTCGGTCGTGATGATGTTGAAACAATTTCGTTAGAATCTTCTTCGATATCAGAATTAGGAACTGAAATTTGGTGTAAAAGTTCTTGGATTTGAACACTTTTTAATAAATTGATTCTCGTGTATATTTGTCCAATAACTTTAGAAATATCAAAATCTTCAGCATCTGGATTGAATCTAACCCAATTATCATCTGTTAATCCTAATTTTTCATTAACATAATCCATTCTTTCTCTTTCTTTATGTGGTTTTCTATCAGAATGCCCATTTTCATCGCATTCTACGACAATTTTATATTCTGGGAAATATAAATCAAGATAATATTTACCCACTTTAAATTGGTCTTCGAATTTTTCAGTTTTGAAAGAGTTTGTTAATGCTGATAAGGTTTGTTGTTCTTTTGTCAGAGTTTTACGATTTGTAGTTACGATACCAAAACTTTTGAGAAAATAAAGTACATCAGGGGAAATGCGCTTACGAGTCTTAATGAGAATCTCAATGGCACCATCACGTGTGATTAAAATAGTTTTTGGATTTATTTCAGGTTTTTTGATACCTGGGTAATCTCTGAATTCTAATTGATTACATTTAGAAACATTATTTTTAATAACCTCAGCTGGATTTTTATATCCTAATAATGCTGTTATTTCATAACCTACATAATATTCAAAATAAAGTCCATTGCTAATATATGAATAATTAGCAAGTTCTTTTTTATCAGACAAAATATCAGACGTGTTATCAGCGTCTGAATCGTCAACAAATACAAGTTCAAAATCTTGATTTTCCATTTTTTTATTAATAAAATCATTTCTTTAAATAATTATAGATTCGAAAAAATAAATCTATAATTATAGAAATAATTATACATTTGAAAAAATAAATCATATTAGATTTTCCACCCTCATCCACACCTTTCTTTTAACATATTTCATACAAGTTCCGTTTCAAGTCTAAAATTCTACTGATTTTTCAAAAGTTTTAAAAATAAAATTGATTTTTAAAAACATAAAAATTATAAAAAAACAGATATGGAACAACAAAATGACGTTCAAGAAATTGACGAGATTATATTCGGTGTATATTCAGCCGAAGAGATAAAAAGTATGTCTGTTTGCAAGGTTGATAATCCAAAACTTTGCAACAGTGATAAGTCTGGTTCATATGGTACGGTTTATGACCCACGTTTGGGAACAATCGAAAATGGAAAGCTATGTGGAACATGTTCAGGAACTGTTTGGGAGTGTCCTGGTCATTTCGCTTATATCGAGTTATATGAACCTGTTATTCACCCTTTGTATTACAAGCAGGTTGTCAGTTTTTTACGTTGTTTTTGCACCAAATGCTACAAGTTACTAATAACTGAAGACCAAGTGGCAATAAATGGATATAGCCGTATCAAAGGCGTGAAAAGATTTAACAAGATATTGGAAAAACTTGAGAAAATTGACATGTGTATTCATTGTTCTCATCCACAACCGGCAATAAAACATACCATATCCGATAATACTATTGCAATGGTTTATAAAGACAAGGATAAGAAAAAAATTAGTGTAACTTTGCAGGTCGATGAGATAAAGAAGATATTTGACAATATAAGTATCAAGGATGTTGAATTGTTGGGTTTTAATCCAGATTTGATGCAACCGCGAAATTTGATATTGACCGTATTTCCAGTTATACCAATATGCGCTAGACCATATGTTATCAGTGATTCAAATATGTGTGATGATGATTTGACGATTCAGTTAGTGGAAATTATCAAATCAAATAATCATTTGGAACCAGTGGATGGAGTTCCTGTTTCTGATACAAAAAAGCAAAAATATTTACAAAGTTTAAAATTTCGTATTGCTACGTTTTATAATAATTCATGTTTAGCACCAGATACTCCTGTTTTAATGTGGGATGGTAGTGTTAAAAGAGCTGATAAAATTGAATGGGGTGATGAACTCGTAGGAGATGATGGGGAAAAAAGAATTGTTCAAAGTATATGTTCAGGTGAAGATGAAATGTATGAAATTGAACACGGTAAAGGAAACAAGTATATTGTTAACAGTAATCATATTTTATCGCTCAAATATTCAGGGCATAATAAAATTTTTTGGAAAAATCCAAATAAATTACAGAAAAAAGGATGTTGGATGGTTCGCTGGTTTGATTCTTTAATAAATAAACAAAGATGTAAATATGTATCTGTAACTGACAAAATTTCTTCTGATGAAGCATATTTAACATTGAAAAAATATGCAGATACTATTGACGATTGTAATATTTTTGATATAAAAATTACAGATTATTTAAAATTTCCAAATAGTACAAAAAATAATTTTAGCGGTTTCAAGTCTTTCAATAATATAAATTGGAAATATAAAAAAGTGAATTTAGACCCTTATATTTTAGGTTTATGGTTAGGTGATGGAAACAGTTCTGGATATGGTTTTGCATCAGCTGATGAGGAAGTTGTTTTATATTGGAAAAAATGGGCATCTGAAAATAATAGCGAGGTAATTATAAACAAATCAAAATTAGTTGAAAGTGATAAGAAAAAGAAATTAACATATCCAAAAAATCAAATTAATGACCCTACAAAATATAGACCAGATATAAAATTTTATATTAGAACAATAAATAATATAGGGAAAGATAAATTTCAACAAAGAAATCAATTAAAAAAACAATTAGATGATTATAATTTAACAAATAATAAACATATTCCAGATGTTTATTTATATAATTCAGAAGATGTTCGTTTGAAATTACTTGCTGGTTTTATTGATTCAGATGGTCATGTTTGTAAAGATGGTACTAACATAACTATATCACAAACTATAAGAAGAAAAAAGTTAATGGAACAAGCACAATTTTTAGCAAGAACATTAGGATTTTCTGCGTGTATTTCAAATAAAATAAGTACATGGAAAGATAAGAATAATAATATAAAAAAAGGAAAAGAATTGGTATTAACAATTTCAGGAATTAATGTTTCTAATATTCCAACACAAATTTTAAGAAAAAATTGTGATAAGCCGAAAAAAAGAGATACCAGTTTGACAGGAACTCTTAAAATAAAATCATTAGGTCATGGAAAATATAATGGTTTTACAGTTAATTCTAATCATAGATTTTTATTAGGTGATTTCACTGTAACACATAATTCAGGAAAAGCAAAACATTCAACAAATGGTTATCTTGCCAAAGTATTGAAAAAACAATGCTAGTACGTATAACGTGCTACACGAACAAATTGCGGGAATATCTTGTTATTTTCTTATTACAAAACTATATTGGAAACAGAATAGAAATTATTAGTTAACCGCTAATAGTTGTAATAACATAAGAAAAGAGACGATCCGCATCCAAGCTTCTAAATCCGTTATTGTAAGGACATGAAGACGGTTCAACGACTAAATGTTTGTGGGTATGAGAGAAATAACAAATCTCGATGAATGCTTAAGATATAGTCTAGTCCTTATTGAAAAATAAGGTAGAAACGAGATCAATTAAAGGAATTAAAGAAAGATTGACGGGAAAAGAAGGGTCAGAATTAGGCTCAAGTGATATTACAAAATATTGCTAGTGTATCGAAAGATATGCAACATATTCAAATTGCGGGAACATCTTGTATAATATCTTTAATACTAAAATTAGCAAAGAAATTTGTTGATTAATATAATTAATCGTTATATTGGGTAAAAAATTAAAGAAGAGAGATAATCCGCATCCAAGTTTCTTAACCAGAAATGGAAAGAAAAAGGTTCAACGACTAAACGGATATGGGCTATTTATATGGCTTAAGATATAGTCTACTCCCATCTGAAAAGATGTGGTATTAAGGTAATTCGCACAAATTTAATGGGGAAAAGGTAGTGTTTCATTGCCAAAGTAATGCTTAATAAGTATTGCTAGTATATCGTAAGATGTGCAACATAATCAAATTGCGGGGATATCTTGTTAATTTCTTATTACAAAACTATTTTGGAAACAAAATAGAAATTATTAGTTAATTACTGATGGTTGTAATAATATAAGAAAAGAGACAATCCGCATCCAAGCTTCTAAGTCCGTTATATTAGGATATGAAGAAGGTTCAACGACTATATGGTTATGGACAAGAGAAAACTGATAATTTTCAATGATTGTTTAAGATATAGTCTATTCTCACTTGTAAAAGTGTATAACGATGATTTCATATACAAATATATGATTGAGTTTAGTATAAAAGGTGAAATGACTGCGAGAACCGTGATCGGTCCTGACCCGACCTTAAAAATGGGTCAAATATGTGTTCCACCGCAGATAGCAAGTAATTTAACTAGTCCTATTCCAGTAACACATTTTAATATAAAATATTTATCGGATTTAGTCGATGCTGGCAAAGTTAATTATGTTCTTAAAGATAATGGACAAACACGTATCAATTTAGAAAATGCGTTATTCTTCAAAGGAACACGTTTGAATCACGGAGATATAATTATAAGAAAAAATAAAATTACAGGCGAAGAAGAAGAAATAGTTGTAATGAATGGTAAAGAATTACTACAAAAAGGTGATCGTTTGAAAAGAAATGGTGAATGGGTAACGGATATTAAATATCCGGAAAAACGCTCTTATAAAATAAATATTGGAGATATATGTGAGGTTCAGCTGCAAAATGGCAGTATACTTCTCTTAAACCGCCAACCCACTCAAAAGCAGGGTGGAAAAAGATAAAAAATATTTTATCTAGTCAAACAGTTTAAACTTTTTTGGCGAGATTCCTCAATTGCGGGGACTTCCTTAAAAACTTAATTACAACTTTTATATTGGAAACGGTATAGAAAACTTTGGTTAACGACCTAAAGAATTGTAAAAACATTAAGTATTTGGATAATCCGCATCATATTCCTACGGGTAAAACGTGACTGCCTATGGAAAGTGTTCAACGACTCGAGTGTAAGAAATTAGATTTAAAAGCAAAATACAAATATTAAATGGAAACCGGAATAATTTATATGATTACTAATAAAGTAAATAATCAAAAATATATAGGACAGACATCAAAAACTATCGAAGAAAGATGGAAAAGACATATCAAAGATTCAAAATATAAAAAACATGGTTGTAGATTATTAAAAAATGCCATTAATGAATACGGTGATACAAATTTTATTATTGAAATATTATTGATTTGTAACAAAATTTCATTAAATACTTACGAACCTATATTTATAGATAAATACGGGACGTTATCTCCAAATGGTTATAATTTACAAACAGGTGGATTAAAAAATAGTCGATTATGCAAAGAAACATTAAATAAAATGAGTGAATCACAAAAAGGTATAAAAAAATCAGATGAAACAAAAAAGAAAATTAGCGATACATTATCAGGTAGAAAATTAAACGATGAAAATATTAGAAACACTATTTCTATATCTGGAAAATATCGCAATATGTCTATCGAAAATAAAAATATATTAAAGAAAGCATTGGATATATTAAATTTAGATAACTTACCTATGTATATAACTTTCGGTCATGATAGTAAAAATAAAGCAGAAAAAATTACTGTAAGAATTCCAAACAAAAAAATTAAAACATTTGCTAAAAAAAATATGGAATTAACAGAAAAAATTAAATTAGCAATTGATTTTTTACACCAACGGGAATCGGTCTTAGAGTAGTCACGTGCTCGATGATAGGCTTAAGGTATAGTCTACTCCTTTTACGTAAGTTTAAGGTATATGGCTTCATGAGGGTTCATTATTGAGCTCAAGTATTATAAAAATTAATACTAGTGTGTAAATCATATACATGCGACATATTCAAATTGCGGGAACATCTTGTTGATGTCTTTGATACTAAAATAATGAAGAAATTTATTAGAAATATATAGTTAACTACTATATTTAGTAAAAAATCAAAGAAAGAGAGATAATTCGCATCCAAGTTTCTTAACCAGAAATGGAAAGAAAAAGGTTCAACGACTAAATGGATATGGGTCTGACATGTTCGGGCTTAAGATATAGTCTACTCCTATCTGAAAAGATAATTTACTATGATATTACAAATAAATTTGTAGTTGAGTAAGGTATTATTGTCAATGATGGCACAAGAAGTGGTCATAAGACCCGGAAAAACAATAAGATTTAATTTAAGTATTAATAAATCTTTTAATGCAGACTTTGATCCGAGATTTTTAAGGTCAAAAACAGGGGAAATTAAAAGTTTGAAATTCTCCTAGTAAGAAAAGTTAATATATTAACATTCTTGCGAAACACTTGGATGCGGGAAACTCCTTAGAAACTTAACTACCACCTTTATTAGTGAAAACTTCGAAGGGAACACGATTAATTATCGTACCCAATGGTAATAACGTTAAGAAATTGGACAATCTGCAGGATACTCTCTAACAGTTAATTATGACTTCTTATGAGGGATTCTCAACGACTGGTAAAGTGTTGGTCGGAGGAACTGTCAATTCCAATGATGGCTTAAGGTACAGTCTAGTCCTTTATGAAAATAAAGGTATAAACGGGGGACGAAATGAATTTGCATACGCCTGCCTCATTCGAGGCTGAAGCGGAATTACGATTGCTTTCAGCATCAAAGTATAAAATAATATCAGCACAAAATTCAAAAAATATAATGTGTATCGTCCAAGATTCACTTTTGGCAGCTTATAAAATGACATTAGGTATTCAACCTGTTCGTAAAGACCAGTTTTTTAATGTCGCATTAACAATCGATGGTATGACTACCGAAAAAATATTATCAAAAATTCAACATATACGTAGAATTTATCAAGAAAAAGGTAAGAAAGTTCAATGTTTTCACGGTAAAGGGCTTATTTCCCTTATTTTACCTGACGACTTTATATATGAAAAGAAAAACGGCGCTGACCCGAATGAACCAGTCGTCAAAATATATCGCGGTGTGCTTTACGAAGGAACTATCGATAAAAATATTGTTGGTTCAGCACACAACTCATTAATTCAAACTATAAATAAAGAATATGGACCCGATGCGGCAACAGAATTTATTGACGGTATTCAATTCGTCACAAATAATTGGCTTTTGATTTCTGGATTTAGTGTTGGATTGAAAGATTGTATGGTTCAAGGAGAAGAAAAAGTTCAAGAAATTAATGATGTTATCGAAAAATGTTATATCGAAGCAGAAAACATAAAAGCTAATACTGTCAATCCGAATATTAGAGAAATTAGAATTACAGGATGTTTAAGTAAAGCGAAAGATATTGGACTTAAAATCGCAAAAGATGCGTTAGATCCAACTAATAATTTTCTTTATACTGTGAAAAGCGGTTCAAAAGCCGATTTCTTCAATGTGGCCCAAATCACAGGGTTGCTTGGACAACAAAATGTTTCAGGACAGAGAGTCATGCCAACATTAAATAATGGACAGAGAACATTGCCACATTATCAATTTGATGGGTTGAGTAAGAGAGATGAATATGAATCGCGAGGTTTTATCGATTCTTCATTTATTAAAGGATTAAATCCAAAACAATATTATTTTCATAGCATGTCGGGAAGAGAATCGACGTGTGATACTGCGATGAATACAGCTACCAGTGGGTATATTCAACGAAGAATTATAAAATTAACAGAAGACATAAAAACACAATATGATGGTTCAGTTAGAGATTGTTGTAATTCAGTATATCAATGGGCTTACGGCGAAGACGGATTAGATCCAAAGAAATTGGTTAAAGTCGGTAAAGATTTGGATATTTGTAATGTTACGAATATAGTAAATAAGCTAAATATGAAATACGAAGTTCTGAATAAGAAGAAAAAAGTTAAAACAAGTAAATAAATTTGTAACGTAAATTATTTAAATTTTAAACATTATTGTTTAAAATATAGTTAAAATTAAATTAATCACTTTATTAAAAAAGTGTAAAAAAATACACAAATTTTGATATCTATTTAAAGAAATGAATTCTTTAATAAAAGCTATAAATAATGGAATCGTTAAATATTAAAAATCTGATTGAGAAAAACCCGATAACCCGTCTTTCAAAAGATTATGAAAATAAATTAATCAATAAGGTTAAAGATAATTTTAATGACAATGAACAAAAATTGTTTTTATCAAGTTTTTATTGTCTTCTTAATTATGATTCAAAGAAAGATTTTGTCATTGATTTTGACAACGCATGGAAATGGTGTGGGTTTACAAGAAAAAGCGACGGTAAAAGAGTCTTAGAAAAAAATTTTACAATTAATATTGATTATAAGGTTAAAAAACCTGCTACGGAAGTCTCCGTAGCAGGTCAAAAACTCGATCATGAGTTTAAAGGATCGAGTTTTGAGACAGTAAATGATACTTTTGCGGAAGTCTCCGCAAAAGTGGTTGAAAAACCTGCTAGTGGAGCAGGTATTGAAGAATCAAAATCACCTTTAAGAAATTTTGGTGGAGCTGGAATGAATAAAGAAACAATTTTATTAACCGTTAACACGTTTAAAAAATTCTGTCTGAAAGCAAATACTACCAAGGCAGATGAAGTTCACGAATATTATATTAAATTAGAAGAAATGCTACAAGAAACAATCAATGAAGAAAGTAATGAATTAAAATTACAATTAAAAAATAAAGAAGAAGAAAATATTAAACTTTTAAATCAAAATAAAAAATTATCAAATAATATTGTAAGGAGAAATGCGATCAAATATAAATCTGGAAATTGTGTATATTTTATTTCTTCAAGTGAAATAAATAACAAATTTAAAATTGGAAGCACTAAAAATATAAATTTTCGTATATCAGATCTAAGTACCGGTTCACCATATTATTTTGATGTTATAGATATATTTTATACTGAATTTCACACATTATTAGAAAAATCAATCAAAGAAATATTTTCTCAACAAAGAATATCAGTAAATTGCGAATGGTATAATCTAGAAATATTAGATGAAATCGCCATTTATATTAAAAATCAAATTGAAATTTTTAACAAATTTAAAAAATATTCAGATGTCAATTTAAAAAATGATATCGAAGAAAACATTGAAGAAGATATTTCACATCCTATGAGTAATTATATTGTTGTAAATGGAATAGATTGTGTAGGTTGTAACCAAACATTAAATAAAAAAAACTTTTTTTTCGCTGATAAAAAAAACAGAATATATTTAAATAAATGCATTTCTTGTTATGAACAAGAAAATGGAGAAAGTAAACAATGTAATAAATGCGAAAATATTAAAAATAAATATGATTTTGTAGTTGATGCTTCGAAAAAAGATGGATTAACATATGAATGTAAAACATGTAGATATGAAATGAATAATATAAAAAAACAAAAATTTCGTGAAGAAAATCCAAATATAGGAAAAATAAAGTGTGAAACATGTGAAATTTTTCAAGAACAAAAAATGTTTTTTAATTTTACTAACCCTAATGATAATCAAATTACATATTCTAAAAAATGTAAAAAATGTTATTGTGATGAAAATGGACCATCAAAACAATGTTTTACATGCAAGCAAATTAAAAATAATTCAGAATTTGATAAAACACTCGCAAATGCTGATGGTTTAGCGTGTTATTGTAAATCATGTAGACAAATAAAACGCGATACAAAAAAAATGGAAAAAAAGAAAACAGAAGATCCAAATAAAAATAAAAAACAATGTATAAAATGCGAAGAATATTTTAAACAAAATTCATTTTTCAAAAAATATGATGACAATGGTGATATGTTATCATATTATGAAGAGTGTATGAATTGTGTTGGTTCACAACTTTTACAATGTAGTAAATGTTGTGAAATAAAAGAAAACATTCATTATTCTAAAGATTCGACAAAAAGAACAGGGTATCGAACAATATGTAAAAAATGCGTAAATAAGTGATTTTAAACACAATTGTGTTTAAAATACATATAAAATATATTTGGTTGATTCAGATTTATATTTTGTTATTGCGATAAATATAGAATTCTCTATTTATTCTTCATCTTCTTCTTCAATCGCATCTAACTCATTTAAACTTTTATTTGTTTCTTTATAGATATATTCTAAGAAATTTTTTAATGCTAATTTGATGTCTTTAGAACAATCTCCTAACGGATTTTTAATATATTTATCCAATAAAACACCAAAATCAATTACTCCTGACTTTTCATATGATTTTACATTAAATTTGTATATGGATAATTTAAGCTCTGGTATATCGATTTCGTTATACCAATGAATAAATAAATTAACCGGTAAATCATCTCGTGGATTTATTTTTGTTCTATTATATTGTTCGATAAGAAAATAAATATCGTCTTTTGATAGAAAATCAAAGATATTTATACTTTTCATATTTTTTTCTAATAATTTTGATATTTTGTTGTCGTAAAAATTATTATCTATTTCTAAAACAATATTTAAATTCTGTTCACTCATATTTTGATTATAATTAAGAGGGTCTGGAATATAAATCAATTTTTCTTTTTTCATTAAATCATAAAGATCAAAAAAAATTTCTTCAAATGGAAAACATATCCAGATAGAATCATATATTAATGGAACATATTCACCATTTTTTTCATAAGTTTCTCTTGTTATAATCGATTCATTATTATCACAAATACATTTTTTATTTATTTTCTTCAAACTTTTCATATCAAATGCATTTTTTAATTTACTAAAATATTCTTTATATGTAGGTTTTTTTGAAGAACTTTTTGAAGAACTTTTTGAAGAACTTTTTGAAGAACTTTTTGAAGAACTTTTTGAAGAACTTTTTGAAGAACTTTTTGAAGAACTTT
>Ga0214917_10001569_pt1 | contig 29182 bp, 26 predicted proteins | sample LL_1208_BB_MetaG_FD_177983 | JGI IMG/M metagenome (GOLD analysis project Ga0214917, IMG submission 177983) | Freshwater microbial communities from Lake Lanier, Atlanta, Georgia, United States - LL_1208_BB | ecosystem: Environmental > Aquatic > Freshwater > Lake | place: USA: Georgia | collected... | reverse complement strand
GAGGAAGTGAGGGTGTGAGACGATGCTTTCATTATGTGACATATAGGAGATGAGAAACGAGAAGATATTCTTTTCTTGTAGGAACGTGAATGGCTTAAATCAATTTCTATGTGAATCAAAGTTTGTAATGAAAAAAAAGATTCGAATGAGTATTCATTCAAATAAACAATAAAAAGAAATAGAAACCAATAGAGAAATGAGCAACAGTTTTAGCCTCCACCAATCGATGATAGTTCATTTTATCTGTCTTGGGAAAAGATTTTTTTTGGAGAATGGATGAATGTTTGTGATCCGATCCAACTCGTGGTAGGAATGATTATTTTTTTATTGTATCTTTACTAAATGGACGATATGTAACGGTCGCACGATACAACACAACGATCGTGTAATTTAGGTAATATCCCGCCGTCATGCGAGACAGTACCGCGACATTGTAATAAGAAATCTAGTAGCAGGAGTTGTGGGCCGCACCCATCGTACCTGAAACATATTGGAATTTCTACGATATGGGGTATTTCTCCGGATATAAAAAGAGGGGGTGCAGGACGAATGATTCACTTTATGGAATGTACTGACAAAGATACAGTTCTCCCGAACATGAGTCGTATCACACGGAGATGGTGCGTTCCACGCGCCAATACATTACAGACGGAAGGATGGACAAAATTCGATTATACGACACCGGCCTGTCGCGTAGAAATTGCTCCAGGCGTTTTATGCGATAACGGGACAAAAACAAGACCCGCGAATCGAAGGACGACGGGAAAATGTTTGATCCATCATTCGGACGAGTTCAAGGCGCTATCCATTGATGATATAAACAGGATATATGCAGCCTCGGAACGAAAACCGACTCAACAACAATCCAAATCTCAACAACAACCAGCAACTCCATCCAAGAGAAAATCTTGCCTTTTACAAGATATTATATTCCCATCTCTGAACCGAAAACGATCGTTACAATCGCAGTCGCAACAACACTCTATACGATGCGAGTATTGTCATGGACAAATGATACAGCAAGGATCGAGAGTTTGTCAAAAATGTGTACATCCTAAAAAAAGACGACATATGAGTGTATGATCATCACAGCGATAATCATTTTGGAAAATAACATTTCACGATGCACACGCATGATATCGTTGGGCACAATGATGGCGGTTGCGCACACAGCCGTGCGTCCGCATGCGCCGGGCGTGTTTCACGGCCGTGGGCACGGCCAGCACCGGCAGGATCACCATCAGATACAGGATGCAAAAAAACGGCAACCGGAAAAAAGTCCCGACGTCCCACGCCCAGAGCAGGAGCAACGAATGGAGCACATCGAATCCCTCATCGAACATGTCCCAGAGATCCCCGGCGTGGACCGCCACAAAAAATTCGTCCGCCTCGTTGCACACGGTCTCGACAATGGCGTCCCGGGTCGTAGGATTTTTTGTCCGGTAGGACCACATCCCCCGAAAATAATACCATGGCCAGATCAAATAAAACATTCTTGTTCCTATTTCTATTTTGTTTCGACGGCATGCACCTCATTTTTGGGTCGAGCCCAAAAGTGAAATCAATGACGACCATCGCTCATTTATATCCGATATAGTTGATGCTCACAACTCGATTGTCACATGACAGATGACCGACGAAAAAAAACGCGAAATCGTGGAGTCGCTGCGGGGATTGGGGTGCAAGACCTCGTTCCGCACCAAACAGGCCGCCAAGGAATTCCGGGACAGCCTCTACTGGACGGATTCGTTCCCGTGGAACGACGATCAGCGCCAGATCCTCGAGATGGGCATAGGGACAATCTGCAGGGAGTATGTCGTCCAGGGGACGTTCGGGAGCGGCAAGACGTGCTGCATGCTCGCCCTCTTTATGCGGGCGGTGCTTCAGCAACTGCCCCCCGACCAGATCCTCCTCTGCGCCTTCAACGTCTGCATCAAGAACGAGTTGAAACGCAAGATCCGCGCATTCGGATTCAAGAAAAAACCGCGCGTGAGGACATTCGACAGCATGATCTACGAGGTGTGCAGGGCGCACGACATGGAGCACCTGGAACGACCGGACTACGAGGGGCGGCGGGAATTCATCGAGAATCTTCTGCTCCGGGAGGATAATGCATCATTGTACGACGGCTACAAGGACGTCCGGCTCGTCCTGGTGGACGAGGTGCAGGACCTGGATCAGAAGGCGTACGCGTTCTTCGACCGGTTCTTCCCGAACGCCCGTTTCTATTATTTTGGGGATATCTTCCAGTGCATCCAGAAGGAACCGCGATGCAGCCTCCTGTGGAAACTCCTGGAGCCCGCAGACGATCGGCGGTGCCATTTCATGCGACAGACGCCCCGCGTCCCGACGCCCATCCTCGCGCAGATCCAGGAGGCGCTGATCCACCACTATCCCGAGTACCGGATCCCCATCTCGAACTGGTACTCGACGAACCCGCTGCAGGAGACCGCGATCCGCTGGCGATCCATCAAGAATTACAACGAGAGTTTCCGGCACTGCCTCGAGTTCCTGCAACGCCACCCGCCGAACGAGTGCATGATCCTCACATTCAGCAGCGCCATCACCGTCCGCGGGAGCATGGGCGACCTCTGCCGGTTCCGGCAGTTCCTCATGAGCCACGGCATCACGACGAACCGCAACTACAAATCCATGGACGCGGACAAGGTCTTCCTCTCGACGGTCAACTCCTCCAAGGGCCTGGAACGACCCTATGTGTTTATCGCGCTGACGTTCCCGCTGGAACTGGCGTTTGCGAATTTCTCCAACGATCTGGTGGTGAACCTGATCAGCGTCGGCCTGAGCCGCTGCAAGCATTCGGTGGAATTCTGTGTGCCAGCCTACCCGGACCGGTTCTCGGACGTGCTCCGGTTGTACCGCGACTGCCCGGCGCCCGCGTGCGATGTCACCACGACGCCCGCCCGCTCACTCTCCCAGCTCCCCCCGATCGTCGAGAGGATGGAGAGTGTCCATTCGGTGACGGAGATCCTCCGGCAGTCCATCCTCTCGTACGGCACGCGCACGAACCTGCGGGCGCTCGCGCGGTTCGTCTCCAACTCGTTCCCGGAGGGAGCGCGCACCAAATGGTCCATGCGGAATGAGGAGGAGGCCGGGTTCATGGGCATCCTCTACGAGGTCCTCCTCACCTCCACGTGGACGAACCGCTGGCCGCAGTTGGACACGGGGGGCATGACCACCATCCTGGAGAACCCGATGTACCTGCACTGCCGCCAGAAGATCCAACAGCGATTCCAGACCATCGTCCAGGCGTTCCGGCGGCCCTTCCACGCCGACTGTTTCGAGGCGCTGTACCAGTACACGGAATTCCACATCCTCCTCTCGCAGAAGATCCGTGTGCGCGTCCACCCGGATCGGAAGAACGAGATGGCCGCGGTCTGGCGATCATTGCAGCAGGACATCCGCCGCCTCACCCCGCAGGAGACGCCTCAGAAAGCCCAGGTCAACCTGTGCCGATCCCTCATGACCGGCGTCGCGGACATGCTGATCGAGTCCGACCCGATCGTCCTCTACGAGATCAAGACCTGTTCGGGCTCGGACTGGAAAGAGGATGCGTTCACGCAGGCGGCCCTCTACCTCTCCATGACCCAACAGAAACGGGGGCGCGTCCGTCTCGTCAACCCGTTCCGTCGCGAATTGTGCGAGTACCAGATGGCCATCCCGCCCTCCCACGAGATCCACCGCCGGATCGATCGCGAGATGATCCTCTGGAACCTCAACTGTTTCCTCGCCAAATTCGATGCCGCCTCCGCCCGTCTCCACTCTCCGCTCTCTCTATCCCATCTCGTCTGCGCGTGCGGGGACCAGTACCTCGAATGGCTGGCGCCGACCAAGACGCGGATCGGACTTTTCCAGACGGACGAGGCGTACGCCCACCATCAGTACCGGGTCGTCCGTTTCCACCATGAGGACGAGATCTTCCGTCCGTTCTCGCCTCCGGAGAATCTGCGCCCGTGGATCATGGAGACGATCGGCTACCGGCTCCCGCCGGAATCGACCTCGGCGATCGATTGGGAGGATCCGTTCTCCTGCTGCGTCCTGACGGCTCTCTTTATCCGGTGCTGCTACCGTCTGGAATGATCTAGGAAGGGATCACCAGATCGCGGTATAAATCGTTCCCCACATACCTGATGATTCGTTTCAATCTCATCTTTTTGATTTTCTTCTCGATGGTCGTGTCGGCCGTCCCTTTCTCTCGTTCCCTCTCCCTCAATGAATCTTCTGCCTTTTGTAATTGTCGTTTCAGGTATTCTCCCAGGTTCTTGATAATCATATCGTCTACCGGATTCATTTTCAAATGGTGCGTAACGCATTCCTTCTGCCTCCCGTGCTGTCTGTCCATGTAGACACAGCCGGCTCTGATGACGATCCGATCGTCTCCATCTTGGTACATCATCTCGATCCCCCTGTCATTTTTCTGTCCCACAAACACCCAGAATACATCTTGTGGCAACGTCGCATAAGCCGGATCCGCCCTGATCTCTGCGATCAGGGCAGAGGTGTGGTCATGGTCGAGACGATTCCTCGCCTCGAAATGGCGCACGCCTCGCGCGAATCCCCAATTGTTGACATCCACAATCGCAATGGGATGATATTTTTTGCTCCCCACAATCCTAAAGATGTCATCCAGGATCGGTCTGAATTCTGTTTTCAGGAGATGCCCATTATATTCTTTCCGATGTTTCGTCTGCTGATTATATTGGTGCAACTGTTGGGGGGTTAATTTGATCTGCTTCTGCTTTCCCTGCGCGCCCTGGATGGGTTCTTTTCTCGTTTTCCAAAGAAAATCGGCATGACCGGTATACAAGAAGGGATCTTGTCGCTGCTGTTGCTGTCGTTGCGGTAATTGTCGTTGCTGTTGTTGCCGTTGTTGCGGTTGCTGTTTCCAGAATATCCATGTATCAATCTCGTCGTTCAGTTCTGTAAGGTAGTGATCGATATCCGCTTCATATTGAGCGGATTCATGGGATGGAATATCCAACGGAAGATTGGCGACAAACTCTCTCAATATGGAGTATCGATGGAGAAAATAGGGCACAAGATCAAAAGTCTGCGCTCTTTGTGGCGGCGCACGACGTTCGTTGTATGCTGCCATGGCCTGCTGAGCGATGGGCATGAATTCTCGGTTGAGATTCCACTGACGCGATTGTCCTGGGATATCCTCTATGGAAACGAATCGATAGCGAGGCGGTGGCGGCTCAAAGCCGGTAGAGGAGGATGCGACCGGCTCGTACTGGACGAGGACAGGATTAACGGGTATGCCCAGATGAGTGATGGAATATGTATTCGGCACGTTCAATCGTTTGAGGGCTTGAACATAATCATCGTCCACGCGTGCGACGAGTTGCTTCCGAAAGTCCATCTCTGCACCACTCTGCCGACCTTTCAAAACCTCATAATCCTGTCTAAATTCTTTTTTCGTCCATCTTCTCGTTGCACCTTTTTTTACACTCTGTAATTTTTGGGGATCTTTTCTTATGTATCTTTCATAGATCCATGCCCAAAACGCGAAAGACGTTTGGGATGTTTTACTCCGCAGTATCGTGATAAGGGTCTCTTCCGATGATTTATGTTTTTGTTTTATCAGATTGAAAATGAAACCCTTGAACAAATCCTTCTTGCTTTTGGCCGTGGCCTGCTGGCGCGGATCGGTTTTCCATCCCCTTTCCTGTATGGCTCTGAAACAATCAGCGATAATATCGATTCCACCATTTTCTGATTTCGACAATATAATATTCAGAATGGTATCGAGGCGTTTACTTCCAATTTTGGGATTTTTATCCTCGGCGTATGCCTCCCACCCATACTGAAGTATTTTGCAATCGATTTGAGCGCCACGAGCAATCAGCATATCGATTATCTCCAGTTTTGGATGATTTTGGATCGCATACATCAGCACCGTAGATCCCTCATGATCTGTCGCATGTAGATCCGCGCCATTCTCTAATAAGATCCGGGTAGATTCGAGATTGGACCACCAAGCCGCATACATCAGCGCCGTCATGCCCTCCTTATCTTTCGCATCCACATGGGCTCCATGTCGTAATAATATCGAGATACTCTCTGGATGATCATCAAGAGCCGCATACATCAGCGCGGTTCTGCCATCTTTATCCGTCGCATGCACACTAGCGTTATGATCTAAGAGTAACGAAATACTCCCCGGCGATCTCGAAACAGCATACATCAGCGCGGTTTTGCCATTGATAGTACATTGCGCGTCCACACGGGCTCCGTTCTGTAATAATCTCAACACGAGTCCGGGCTTGTCTTGATTCGTAGCCGTAATGAGCGCTGTGCCGTCTAGTAATTCAGTCTTTAATAATTGTTTATTTTCAGCCCCCCTACTCAATTTCCATCCATTTAAAGCAAAGGCCTCTGCATGAGCCGAATCAATAGCCGACTTTAATTCTTGTTTTGTTTTTGTGCCTTTCACGGTTCGTAATAATCGATGAAAGAATCCTTTATCCGAATAATCATCAGTCGTGCCATAGATGTGCCTGTAGCATCGTTCGATTTGTTGTTGCGTGTACTGACGAGTCCCTATGTGGCAGCAGCCTCCACCCTCCTTGCAATTCTTGCAGGCACTAGGATTACCGAAAACCTATGATCCTCGTCACAAACTATCGCCTGTAAAAAATCAAGGCAAATGTGGCGCTTGTTACTTATATTCTCTCATCGGCGTGCTCTCGGATAAATATAGTCTTAAACTGAACAAGAGGATAGATCTGAGCGAAATGTATGTATTGGATTGTATCTACTCATGTAAGTATGGCGCCGATCCGTGCAATCCCATCGCTCCAGTAGTCCCCCGTGATCCCGGTGCTCGAAATAGTGTCCAGGATGTCGTCGATTATCTTTCCGACACTTCGGAATCTTCCAATAAGTGTACTTCCCATCGTGGAGTTGTGACCCAATCATGCTATCCGGGTTATGAACCGGCTTTCCAATATTTTGTGGGTAAAAAAAATATACTGATTATAGTCTATTCCATCTTTTTTGGAATCGCGTGCCTGGTATCTATAGCACAATACAAATTCAAACACTCCACTACTGATTATCAACCAATAGGAAATCAACCACGGTTCGATCCAATACAACTTATGAAACAAGGGATTACAATATTGTTCTATCTCAGTCTATTTATTTTCATAGTATTATCGCTGATAAGAGCAAATGTCACTCCCACAAACAAAATCATAGCAGGATTCCTAAGCGCTTTTCTATTATTACTGTTGGTACTCGAATTATATGTGTGTTTCCTCTATTGGAAAGGAACTGTCGTAAATAAAGTCCATCTTACTGTTCTTGGTGTCATAATGATCCTATCGTTCGTATGCATGGCTATCTGGCTATCCAATGGGAGCACTGAACATTCATCCTTGTTATTCTCCAAAAAATGCCCTAAACAATGTGTCAATAATGAGCCCATGATCCATTATTATGCAGGCGATTACTGGAAGATACCCAATGATATCGATACGATGAAACAATATATATATACACAAGGTTCCATCGTGGTGGACATCGATATCCCGACTGATTACAAACATTGCCAGAATATGATGAGTGATAATCTGTATATCCCAGATGATGCTAAAGGGCAAACTCATGCCATGGCCATTATCGGCTGGCGCGACGATGCATGGATCATCCGGAACAGCTGGGGGACTGATTGGAAGAATAAAGGGTACATTTATTGGAAGATGGGAACGGGCATCATCCGCAATCTCTTCAGTGTCGACGTGAGCACATCCCCGGGGAGCGGGCATGTAGAAGTCAATGAGTATACCACCGGACCACCTCAGGAGGAAAATATTTCGTTGGGAAGTGGAAAGATGGAAATGAACGAGTATACCACCGGATCTCCTCAGTATGAAAGCACAATCTCGTGATTGATTTTGTCTCAGTTGATGATTGAGCATGTTTTTTCTTCTGCACAAAATCCCATACAAATAAATGGCCATTATCATCCTATCCATGACAAACAAATACAAGAGTATCCTGGAGTATCTGGATGAAGGCAAGATAACGACTCCCGAAAGGATCAAATTCAGAGCCGGATCCTCCAAATTCGATATATCCTTCAAGTTCAGTCTGAGTTATGATTGGTCGAATGGTGTCTATGCTACGTCTGTCAAGCCCACAACCATTTCGATCCAGGATGTACAGACGAAGCAGATCCGAGACATTGCATGCGATACCACGGAAGGGAACGACATCATGACATTACTCCAGTCGGCCGTTGAAACAGCGTATGCACAACAGAGACGACGTACTACATAATTGTCTGAAACGACGCTCGATTGGATTCGGAGTGGCATCGATTGGATTTTGAGTGGCATCGATATACGATTCATCCCATAAAAAAAAAATAAAAACATTTTATAAGAAGCAATCTTATGAAATCGATGTATGTCATTATCCTGGTGATCCTGATTGTGGGGTGTCTGGTCCTTTTGTGTCTGTATCGGAACAACAAGGAATGGTTCGAATACCCGTGGGAGGACAAGTTGAACGACGAGTTTGACACCCAGATGCACCGTCGGTTGGATCCAATCCATAAACAGTACTACATCCACAACACCAAGAACCTGTCCATGACTAGCGCGATGAAATTCATCCGGGACGATCTTGTCCGGTACAAGGGAGTCATCGACCAGGGGCGATCCATCCTGCCGAAATCCACGCTCATCATCGCGGGACTCCTTCAGAACGAGGCGGGACACATCCCTCTCTTGCGACAGCGCTGCGCGGAGATGGTCGACGGGTGGAAGGATTACCGGATCCTGATTGTCGAGAACAATTCCGAGGATGATACCCGGAAATACCTATTGGAATGGGCGGAGGAGGATCCGCGGGTCGTGATCCTGTGCCAGGATCCGTTCATGACCAACACGACCGAATGCGATCTCCAGTACATCTTCTCCCTGCACGATTCCAATACACTGCAGCACTCTCCTCTTCCCCGGAGGATCGAGCGCATGGCGTTCCTGAGGAACGTCTATATGACGCACATCCGGCAATACTACAAGAATTTTGACTTTCTCTGCGTCATGGACATGGATCTCCAGGGCCAGTTGTACGTGGATGGATTCCATCATTCCATCGGACTCCTGAGGGCGCATCCCGAAAAGATGGACGGGATCGCCGGGAACGGGATGATTCTGAGGGATGAGAATGATTATTATTATTACGATTCATTCGCCTACGTCGAGGACGGCGAACCCATGGTGTGGGAGAATGCGACCGAAAAATCCGATCACGATCATTATGTGCACATGTACATTACGCAACGATACTCCTCGAGGATGATACCCGACAAGGTGAGATCCGCATTCGGGGGCATCGCGGTCTACCGGCTCCCCGCGGTTCTCGAGAATCATTACGATCATTCGTCCATCTACTACAGTTGCGAGCACGCGTATTTCCATCAGAACATCAACATGTGGGTGAATCCTCGTTTCCTCCTTCTGATCGAGAAGAATGGCGCATAAAAAATTAGTATTGGAGGGTTTGTAAAGGAATGGACGCGCAGCGGCTGATGGAATGGGAACGGTACCTCTGCGAACGATTGCACCACAAGATCCGGTTCTCGAGGATGACGACTCGCGGGTGGAAGGCCGTGTCTTCGCATCCCATTTTTTTGAGCATGGTGGCCGATCGGGATCGCCTGTCGTGGGACTGGAAACTGATCTCGCGGCAGGACGATCCTGCGATCCGTTCCCTCCTGCTGCGATTCCCGGACAAATCCTGGGACTGGAATCATCTCAGCCGCCACCTCCCCATGGAGTTTATCCACGAGAATGCGCACCTCCCGTGGAATCTGAAAATCCTGTGGGTCCGCCTGCTGCCCTCGTCGCCCTCGTCCGAGATCGAATGGTCCCGACTCTCCGCCTCTACCGACCTGTCCATCATCCTGCACGATGCGTTCCTCCCGTGGGACTGGCACGAAGTCTCCCGGCACCCCCAGCTGACGATGGATCACGTCTATCAACAACCCCATCTCCGCTGGGATTTTCCGTACATCATGACGCATACCCCTTTTTTTTTCAATCATCTCGCGTACCCGATCCTCCAGACCGACTGCCGGTTGCTATCGAGCAATCCTCACCATCACCCCGCCCTCCTGAAACGGTTCCTCCAATGTCCCTGGGATTGGAAGGCGCTGGCGCGCCACCCCGCGTTCCCGCCGCATCTCGTTGTGGCGGATCCCGTCTTGTCCAGCCGGTGGCGGTGGGATCACTGTCTCCTGAATCCCCGTCTGACGCTCGGGTACTACCATGTCCTCCGCAAAACGATCCACATCCCGGATCATTTTAGCCTCCTCAGCCGGAATCCATTCGACCGCAGTCCCAACCTCCCCCTGTATTTTATGGCCGTCCGACGACGATTCCTGCTGCGCCTCGTGCACCGCCGGCGTCTGCGCCTCCATCTCAAGTTCTTCCTGTCTTTCATGAGGGGCATCTCTCGGCCGATGGTATGGGAGGTGCTGTCGTTCCTGTGAAAAAAAATTCTCACTGATATAACATGGTATCAATAAACACGCAAAAATGAGTGATGGTGATCGCGATCGATCCATCTGTGTGAGGATGCGGGACGGCAAGATCATGATCGCCCATAAGGGCCGTCCTTTCTTCCCCGAAAGGGGAAAAGATGTCATGGTGATTGAAGAGAATGAAGAAGGTTTCCTGATCGGTCCTTATCCCGCCAATAATGTCATGATCATGCCCTTTGATCGGTACCAGCGCATGTTTGTCGAACTCCGGAAGAACTGTCCCAACGCCAAGTCCTGGCGGATCACCGCCATTGTGTTTATCGGCATGTTCATCGTGATGTCCCTGATCCATCTCCATCAGTGGTCCTATTTCCGAGACATGATGCGACAGATCCACATCCGGATTTTCCGGTGAGATTTTTTTTTTTCTTTTAAAAAATAAATATGTCGGATACCCAATCGAATCCGAACGGACCCGTTCCCAAATCGAGTGTCTACGTCTCCATCTCGTCGATCCCCGAGGGAGCCCTCAAGGCCATCGGGAACACCCCGTACATGTCGACCCAGATCATCCCGATCGATGCGACACTCGGGTATGAATCCCTGACACACCGCATCGCGCCGACGAGTTCCTCGTATTTTGAGATCGACGGCGCCTATCCCTCGTTCCCGGCGGGCACCTGCACCCAGTTTGTGCTGCGCAAGTGCGATGGCACGGTCGATCACAAGTACATCACGGACGAACTCCCCTCGATCATGTGAGGAGTATTCATCCATTATTTTTGGCCGCCGAGGAGATGCCCATCCGCGCAAACACATATTCGACAATGCCCTTGGTCTTGTCGATCGGATTGTAGATGGGCACAATCACGCACGCATAGTACGAAAATCCCGCAAAGATCGATTGGCGGGCGGAAAATCCCCATCCACCGGATGTCGCCGTGCGCGTGTTTGCCGTGTCGACAATGGCGGACGAGATGGACTGGATCGATTCGGGGAGCGACGTCTGGTTGACCGCGAACTGGCTCTCCCGGGCGAGGATGTACGGCGCGCGGGTCAGGTCCGTCAGGACAATGTTCAGCGGGAAAAACACCATCGACCAGAGATCGTACGTCTCACCCCAAGGGTGATGGTACGCGGGCGCGATCGGCACGCGGACGAATTCGTACTGATCGTCAATCTTTTCGACCACACCCCCCAGTTTCGAATCGTAAATCAGGATCCCGCTGGAATCGTAGATGGAAAACTGGCAGAGATTGCTAAAAATATCCGGCCGGACCACCGCCAGATGATCAATGATGTTTTGCGCGAACGCAGCGCCGTACTCGTTCACGGCCGCGTAGTACCGGCGCTGATCGTCGCTCCCAAAGGCTGATTCCGTCTGCAGGTACGCCTGCGCGGTATCCTGGACGGCGCGGAATAAAGGCCCGATATTCTCCTGCTCGAGTCCGTAGTTCACATACCCTTGTATATCGGCATACGTCATGTCGAGATTCCCGATCGGCGTCAGGATGAACGGACTGTTCCCGCACGGACTGTTGTGCGACTGATAGATGGCCTGCTGGATGGTCTGGACACCCCCTTGTTGAGGGATGGGATCGATCCTGAACCCCATTGTCGTTTTTACTTATCTGGATGAAACATTTTTTATTTCCGGTGGATGAAAATACTTATATCTAAAATCTCTGAACATGTTGTGCTGCTGCGATTTGCGCGTACACAAAATATTTTTATTCCCAATGGAAATAAACATCATCATGCTGGATGTGCTCTCCGACGTTGTGTGGCTCGATTCCATTCGCGGCCTGTTCCTCCTCTTCCTTGCGATCCTTGCGAATTTTCTGGGGCCGACCATGAACTGTTCGTTCCAGAAACGCATGCAGGACAATGCCCTCTGGCGGAACATCGCCGTCTATGGCCTCATCTATTTCACGATTAATTTCACCTCGCAGGGGGATTCTCACCCGTTCATCCTGTTCGGCTACGCGTTCCTCGTCTATGTGCTGTACCTGCTCCTCATCCGTCAATCCCTCATCGGCGTCTCGGTGGGGTTGTTCTGCATCTTTCTGATTTTTGTCGCGGCCCAGGTGATTGCTCATTATCGCAAGAAAAAAGACAACGACTCTGAAAATATCGCCACATGCGATCGGTGGATCCATGCTTCGACGGTTTTTATCCGTGTCGTCTCGTGCGTCCTTCTGATCTCGCTCACGATCGGCTTCCTCCTCTACGCGAAGAAACAAAAGAAGGACCATCCCTTCAACTTTGATTGGACCGTCTTTCTATTCGGTTCCAATACATGCGATGCCTTGAAACATTCAAGAAAATAAAAATGATTCGTTAAAAAAAGAAAACCATATGAATAAGAAATATCAGTCCTCCATTTTATAGGAGATGTGGAAAATCAAGAACCAGAAACATCAGCAGACCGATTGGGAACGCATCTATTCGCTGAGTCCTTCCGGGTACATCCGGAAAGGGACACTCCAGGTGTTTCACAAGATCCGGAAGAATTTCCCGGACGATCATATCCTCTGCATCGGGTATTCCTGGGGGGATACGCAGTTTGCCATCACCGAAACATTCAAGACGTACGAGACCCACGTCGATGACGTCGTGGACCGGTGTCTACAGGAAGAATTGTCGATGGAACGGATCGACAAGATGGAATGCATACCGTACATCTACAATGAGCGATTCGCCACCATCTATTGCGTCCCGTTCCGGGCGACCCACGAGAATCTACAACCGTGTCATCATGATCCCGTCCCGGAGGAGGATCTCGACAAGGACGACGACAAGACCCGCAAACTCGTCCTCCTCCTCCACGGACCGTTCCCCGTCATACAAAAACTTTTTGCCCGATTTTCCTCGCTCGAACACAATATCTCGCACCTCATCAGCATCCCCATGACCGATATTAATTTCGTATTCCCCAAATTTTTCCCATTCACTTTCTACCCCCCCAAAAAATCCTTTTTGCCCATCACCACCACTCCTCAAAAATCGATCCCATTGTGTTAAGCATATAGATGGGGGGAACATAAATGGGAGATCTGATACACAAACTACCTACCGATGAGATTGTAATCAGTGGCGAGGACAAAGAGAGTCTGTTGTTATTGTTTGGGGCGAAAGAAGAAAAGCAAGAATTGCCCAAGACAGAACCCGACACCGAAGTGGTGGATGCCGCGCCGACGGTAATCCTCCCTCGGTCGGGAGAACTGGCGAGGGAAGGTGTCCTGATCCTGACGTACATTCTTTGTTTTTTTATCGTGTCGCTGCAGTGGGTCGATGATCTGTTACAAGTGTACATCCCTCTGTGCAAGAATTCATGGATCGTGCGCCACCTCGTCAAGGCGGTCCTGTTCGCCCTGATCTTGTGGATCGTCGTGAATCGCGTCTATCTCATGTCGTCCGCGTAAAAAAATAAAAAAATATATTAAAAAATAAGAGAATGGACGTGATCCTTCTGGCGGCGGGGATCGGTTCGAGGATGAAAAACCCGTCCACCCCCAAGACATTGATCCCGGTCGATCATATCCCCATGATTGTCCGCATCATGACGACACTGGCCGAGAGCAAACTCCTCATCGGACGATTCGTGCTGATTGTCCGGCCGGAAGAAAAGACCATTTTTGAACGAGAGATTGTGCGATACCTCCACACAGACATCCCTATCCATTACATCACGCAGGAACCATCGGACGGGTACGGGACCGCGGCCGCGGTACAGAGTCTTTTCCGACAGGACGATCCCACCCTCATCAGCGAATGGAACATGATCCTTAATGGCGATACGCCTCTGTTGGAGGCTCGACATCTGGAGCAACTGCAAGAGAATATTGTGACGAACCGGAACGATCTCGTGCTGGGCACCATATTCCTTGGCGATCCGTCGGGTTACGGGCGCGTGCTGCACAATCCCCTGCGGATCGTGGAACAGAAAGAAATCGATGCGCTCCCGCCCGAGGACGAGGTACGATCCATCCGGGAGGTCAATACAGGGATCTATCTGATCCGGAAAGATCTGTTCCTCCGCATCCGAGAGATCGAGACCTGCCCCATCACGGACGAGAAAAAACTCACCGACATTTGTCGGTTCGCCCAGGATCCTCGGTGTTTTTCAGGATTCGCGCACCACGAGATCATCAATATCAATACCCCGCTCGATCGGAATTATGCCGAGTACATTCTTTTCAAAAAACGCCAGGAAGATGTGTACCGATCTCTTTTTACCCTCCTGCGGAAAGAGATGAAATTCCCCTGAAGTCGGCTACGCATCGTCGTACACAGAGATCCTGTGTACACAAAGACACGACCGGCAATGGTAAGAGTCTGTGCATCGTCTGTATCGAGGACTTGTCCATGAAAATTTTCGGACAATGGATGATCCATTTTTTTTTCTTGAAAAAAAAAAGCTTCAATAATTATAGTACAGATGAGATATCGATCTTTTTTATTGCTATCCTGGATATTCTGTCGCGGGGTGGCCTCCTCTCTTTTTGGGACCATGGGTTCCGTCCTGACGTACCAGAACGAACCCATCCAGCTGCGCGGCATCAGTTGGTACGGCACCGAGATGATCAATCAGGTGGTCGAGGGGTTGTGGCAGTACCCGATGGATCATTATCTCGATATCCTTGTCGATCATTCGTTCAATGCGCTCCGGATCCCGTTCTCGGTCGATATGATGTTTTATAAGAATAGCACAGTGCCCGATCCGAACCTTATCCAGGCGGACGCGTCTCTCGCCAACATGACATCCCTGGAGATATTAGATCAACTTTTCCGAAAGTGCGGGGAGCGCGGGATCGTGATCCTCCTCGATTGTCATCGCATCTCCATGTCGAATCCTACCCCGTACTGGTACATCCCCAACAGCAGTTATTTTACCGAGGATATTTTTTTCGAGAATTGGCGGAGGGTCCTCGATCATTTCTCCGTGTACCCAAACCTCCTTGGTGTCGAGATCTACAACGAACCTCACGGGAACGCCACGATGGACGAATTCTCTCGCATGGTCGTCCGATTGCTCGATCTGCACCCGACCGATGTCCTGTTGTTCATCGATGGGGTCGAGTGGGGGCATGATTTCCGGGAATTGTACGGCCTCAACCCGTTTACACCGCGATCGCAGATTGTCTACGGCCCGCACGTGTACGGACCCACGCTGACACCCCTCCTCCGGTACACCGAAGAGTACGTCGAGTACCTGTACAATCAATATTTTGGGTTCCTCCAGGAACAGTACAATGCGAGCATCTGCATCACGGAATGGGGGTACAACAGCAATAATGTACCCGATACGCAATGGGCAGAACTGTTTGTCCGCTACCTCGTGGATCATGATATCCACAATCAATTCTTGTGGGCGCTGAACCCGAACGGGAAAGACATCAAAGGACTGCTGAAACCCGATTGGAAAACCATTCATCGCGAGAAATTGATACTCGTCGAGCGCGTCTCTCCCGCGCCCACTCGTTTCGCGCCATTCTTTTTCTGAATGGATAAAAAAAAATCGTCATCTAAAGAAATGACAATCCCCGAGCCATCAGGAGTGTGTACAAAATGTCGAATGAACAGCAAAAAAAGAATATCTGCATAAATAGTATAGAGGGATGATTTCCTGGAATTCATTGCAAAATTTCATCATTATCAATTCCATCCTGACAAGTCTCGGATGGTGCGAGCACAACGTGGCCTTCTACTCCATCCCCGTCTATTTTCTTTTTGTTGCCAGGAATCTGTTCCTGGTGCATCTCATTGCCCATTGGTCTCGGGCGAAACCGTCCGTGGACAACGACATCGAACCGACTCCTCACGATCGGACGGATTATCTGTACCTGTGCGTCTCGACCGGTACCGAGGTCTTGACCCACAGCATGGCCAGCGCCATGATCCGACCATCTTCCATCACAGCGGTAGAACCATTGTCTTTTATTGTCAAGACATTCTATCTCGAGGTGGTCTTTGATTTCTTCCATTACTGGAGTCATCGTCTCTCGCACGAGATCCCCTGGCTCTACCGATGTTGCCACAAGATCCACCACCGGCACGCCCATCCGACCGCCCTCCGGACGTTCCACCATCATCCCGTCGATCTTTTCCTGACCAACACATTGCCGATGCTCTTTGCCCTGTCGCTCTGTCCGTTCGGGAGCGATGCGCTATTCTGGCACCGGTTCCTCGTGTACAAGAGTTTTGTCGAGATTAGCGGGCACACGAGCAAGATCATGGCGCCGTCGGGATCGTTCCCCCAGTTCGTCTGGCTCGTCCGGTTCATGGGCATCCAGCTCTTCAGCGAGGAGCACACGCTCCACCATACACGGAACCAGTGCAACTACAGCAAACGATTCTCCCTCTGGGATCGATGCTTCGGGACATACCGATCATTCTAAGGATGATTTTTTTTTGTCATATGGATAAAAGAAAGACATGTCCGCTCTGCGATCCATAACAAATCAGAAAGATATGGAAGAATTGATAGAATACATCATATACACCGCCCGATACCAGTTGAATGATATCTCTATATTTTACAATCAGATGAGAGCCGTCATCGATCAGATAATCGATGATTCCGGTATTATCGCTCCATTGCGCGCCTCATTCAAAAAATGGAGACAATTCTTTGATTGGACACGAGACGAAATATCCCGTCTTGATAATATATATGAATTATACAAGAGATACAAATCGCATGAACATATTATTGGCACTGAGGACGATATCCGTTCATTCCGTAAATTATTCAATAAGTATCTTCGATTTTTTATGAAAGATGATTGGCGCCAATTCTGGGAACAACATTATCCCAGGATAAAGACATGGTGGCAACCCCTAATCGATGATCATGTCCTCGATCGATTACTCACAGATAAAGACAAAACAGTACAGGCCCTGTTTCAACAGAATCTCACGAATCTCTTGACCATCCTGAATGCATTAAGGTTATCTTTTATGGTCAATACCGAATGGAGTGCATTCCAAAAAATCAAAGTAAAAATCATTCCTATACTGGACAAATTGGACAGAATGATTATATTACGAACGGAGGCATCACAAAAACAACAATTACGTAGAACAAATCGTCGTATCAGACGCATAGATATCCGTTTGAAACGAAAACAAAGAACCAAACAGAAATTGCTCGCCTTATTGCGCAATAAAGGACAGGATGTCCCGTTCGACGATCTGCTGGCACGATTTCAGCTCCTACCGAAAGAAAACACAACGGCTCCGGCTCCGCGCCAGTCCAAAACAATCTCCGTGCCAGTGCAGACGAGTGTCGAGGATGAGATCGCTCCTGATCGTCAACCTCAGGTACAGGCTCTGAAACAACGATTGCGACAACTCCACCGCGCATTACGCCACGATGTTGAGGAGCCGGAGACCGACGCCCAACAACAAACACAATGGGAGTGGCGCCATAAGGTTCGTCCGGATATCGATCCACAATTGCAACATCAGTTGCGGGCGCGCAAACAAGCGAACTGGCCATTGATTGTCGATGAGGTGCGACACATCAGCGAACAACTTTTTCACAAATACCGAGATTGTGATACGGTCGTCATTGTCGATGTCCAGAACATATGGAAACAGAGAGGCCAGTTCAACTTCAAGAACATCCAACGGCAATTGAGGACCGATCGCGGACGGGAACAGATCAAACGAGAATTTTACGATTGGAATAAGACAATCGATCCTCGACGGTGCGGGTGGATTTTTGTGACGCAGGGCAATCTTTCTGCGACTGGAGAGCGCATCCGGGTGCAAGAGATGACAGCACAGGAGGGAGGAGGTGCCGCCGACGATCGCCCGATGACTGCCGGCGATACGATCATCAGGGTGGCGTGCACTTTACCTCCGGGACATACTAAGAATTGCTACGATAACGATATCCCCTTCAATCCGATGGACGATATGGTGATTCTCAATCTGTCCGAGAAGTTCCGATCGGAGAGGACAAGGGCGTTGAGAGCATTCGATCGCAAAAAGGCACGATTGGCCCAGTCGTTCCAAGACACACTGTCGCAATTGCAGAGGACGATCCGGCACGATGCGCAATCGGATTATGTCGACCTTGCGATCCATAAATTATTCAAAGACGATGCGCTGAAACATTTTTACAAATCCTATCATCAATTATCGGGTCATCATCTACCGCCTGAAGAGTACATCCTGAGTTTTGACAATTGGAACGATGCACAGCGCGTTGCGGTACATACATCGTAAAAAAATGGATGTATTTATTTTCTCGTAAAAATAAATCATGAGGCATGGAGGCGGTAAAAACATAATGACTTCTCAAAAGGCCGATGCTACTACCAAGGCCGGTGTAACCAAAGCCGAACAGCGTATCGATCGTATACTTACATTTTACAATACAACGATGGAAAAAACCATAGATACACTCATCACTGATACGACTCTCCCAAAAGATTTTATGAAATTATTGACACGCTGGAAAGCCTTCCATATATGGCTACAAAGAGCCAAAACCTCACTGTCTGCATATTATGAGTTTTTCAAAAGGATCATGCTGAATATAAATATTGTAGGGAGTCATTGTAGTACGGATTGCGAGGCATTTATTATGTTATTTTACAAGTATATCCATTTTTTTACCGAAGAGGAGACATTCCCATATGATTTTTATGTCAATATGATTATACCCTGGTGGACGACGCAGATACTCGATCGACATATACTCGATGAATTATTACAGAAAGGGCCAAGACATGATCTCATCATCCGGATGTTTCACGAAAACCTTCCAGATATGTTGAAGATTTTAGATGATGTCAAGGTATTATTTCTGAGAGAGATCCAACCGGGCGAATTTTTGAAACTCGTGACTAAGATCACGCCTATAGTGGAGAGAGCCGAACGCACAATCGTACTGCAAGATCCCAGTATACAACGGGCGATTGAAAAAAAAGTTACGCGTCATCTGCGATGGAAATACGATCGACAGCAGAAACAGGCACTGGCGGCGTTGTTGCGCCAACGATCACAAGTGGACGATATCCCCTTCGAACAACTCCTGGCGCGATTCGGTCTTACGCCGGAGACACGTCCTTCGCGGCGACCATCCTCTCGTTCGATCGCATTGCCCGCGCAGCAAGGCGGACAGGCTTCTCCGGAAGGCGAGGCGGACGAGGCTCTCCGGCGACAGGTGCAGGCCCGGAAACAACAGCTGGCGCGACTCCAAAAGGCGCTGCGCGGTGCTGATGGTGCGCAACAGCAACAGCAACATGGACAACGGCATTGGGAATGGCGCCACAAAGCCCGTCAGGACAATGATCCGACACTGCAACGTCAGTTGCTCGCACGCAAACGATTCAATGGGGAGCGCATGGCCAGACAAGTGCAAGAGATCGGAGAAATGCTTTTTGAGAAATATAAAGACTACGATGCGGTCGTCATTGTCGATGTCCAGAATATATGGCGGTATCATCGGAAAGATGTCGATTTCCAGACGATCCAGGCGCAATTGATAAGTACCGGTCGTGATCGGGTCAAGCAGGAGTTTTATGGACGGAATCCGGATATCAATCCTGAGCGGTGCGGATGGATTTTTGTGACACAGACGAATCTCTCCAGGACAGGGGAGGCGCACATCCAGATGGACGATGTCGGCGATACGATCATCAGGGTCGCGTGTGCCTTACCGGATGCTCCTTCCAGGGATTGCTACACACACGATATACCCTCGAATCCGATGGATGATATGGTCATCCTGAACCTCTACGAAAAATTCAGGGCGAAAAGGAGGAAAAGCCTGGAATCGTTCAACCGCAGAAAGGCGAGACTGGCGCAGGCATTCCAGGATAAATTGTCGCAACTGCAACGGATCATCGTGGATCAGGATCAATTCGATTATGTAGATCTCGCAAACCATCGATTGTTCAAAAATAAAGCCTTGAAGACTTTCACCCGACAGTACCAGAGTGCCGATCGCCGCCTTCCCCCTGAACCACTGATCCTCAGTCTCGATCGATTCAAGGATTGGGAGCGTGTTCTGATCTTAAATTAAGCGATTCATGGAATATTTTTTTTGTAAAAAAATATAGAGATAAACACATCATGATGAAAAAAACATTATTCCCTCATCAGAATCGGGCCATCGACATGATGGAACAGCGCGAGGCCGATAAGAAGATTGTGCATTCCACATACAGGATCGATCTGAATATGAGCATCTATTCGGACATCACGGGGTATGGCAAGACGGCGACTATCCTGGGTCTCATCCTGCGGGATCGGATGGTGTGGGATGTGAACGAGGAGCATGTCCAGTCTTTCATCTCGGGGATGTACGGGAACGGGTGCATTCTGAAACGCAGTCTTGTCTCGATGAAACGTATCGACACGAACCTGATTGTGGCGGGAACCACCATCATCCGGCAGTGGATCAGAGAGTTGGACGAGACGTCGCTGCAGTACGCCGTCATTATCAACAAGAAAAAATTAGAACAACTGGATCCAAACGAGTACGATGTGATCCTGTGCAGTCCCTCGTTCTACAATTACCTGCTGGAACGGTTCCCCAGTTATGCATGGAAACGGTTCATCTACGATGAGCCGACGCACACCAACATCACATCGATGCGGCAGGTGATTGCCGGTTTCATATGGTTGATCACAGCCACGCCCGAACTCCTGCTGCAGCAACACCGCTACTCCCATCATTTCCTTAGCAGCATATTTACCCAGTACATGGATTATACGCTCTTTAAGAACCTGATTATCAAGAATGATGATGATTTTGTGCGACAATCGTTTGCGCTCCCACCACTCTACCAGGTGCATCATACCTGCCACCAGCCCCTCTATCACGCCGTAAAGGATCTCATCTCGGAGACCATCATGGACATGATTGCGGCGGGTAATATCGAGAGCGCCGTCCGATACATGGGTGGGAATTCAACCTCGAACCTGTTTGAATTGATTGAGAAGGACAAGAAGGATGCGATCGAACAAGCCACATGGAAGATTGCACGGTTCCAGAGGATGGGGGATGAGAATAAGGTGAAGAAATGGACGGATCGTGTGGAACGTCTCGACCGGGACCTGGAGGAACTCAAGGATCGTCTCGATAAACTCGTGAATGTGGCTCCTTGTCCGATCTGTCTCGAGAAGAAAAAAGAACCGATCCTCCTCACGTGCTGTCAGAACATGTTCTGCGGCCAGTGTGTATTTCAATGGTTCCACACAAACGCCTCATGCCCCATGTGTCGAAAGAAGATCATGACGGAACAATTAATCTACATCACATCCGACTCCCAATCGACAGAGGGACAGGCCGTTATACAACCCTCGCATCCCTCCAAAACGGATGTGATCCTTTCCCTGCTGTTGCAGAATAAATACGCCAAGACGATTATTTTTTCTTCGTACCAGGAGACGTTCGATACCATCCGTGAAATGCTCCGGGAGAATGAGATACGTTTCGGGGAGATCAAGGGAGGTATCTCCTCGCGCGAGCGCATCATCCATGAATTCAAGCACGAGGATCTGCCCGTCCTTTTCCTCCAATCCATGGAGTGCGGGGCCGGTCTCGATCTGAAAGAGACGACCGATATCATCCTCTACCATCCCATGTCCGAATCTCTATTCACGCAGATCCGAGGTCGCGCCTACCGCATCGGTCGCACGATGCCCCTTACCATCCATTATCTGAATTGATTTATTTACCAATCAAATAAATTATATTTGTTTTCCATAAAATGGATGTGCCCTCGATCCGTCAGTTCGAACCCGGAGCATTTGTGGTACCATTGTCCTCCGAGTATTCGCCGCAGTTTCTATCGAACAAGATTGGATTTGAAAATACGTTTGTCGCGGTCAATGACATTCCCGCCTGGACAATCCTGCTGATTGAATCACGCTACACACGCAAACAATGGTCGTCCGTCAGGACCATGACATTCCCGACCAAAAGTGTCAACGTAGATCCATCATCGTTCCGGGGAGGCATCTCGCTCTGCCGTACATCGTCTTCCAATTCGAATTGTATCCGATGGCAGACAGCCTTGGGGCAGGTCATTCTTTCCACGATCCCTATACATAAAAATGAACCCATCATTATCCTCTTGACGAAATCTTTTGTATCGGCCAACAAACAACTCCTCACGTCTGTGTATCACCGTATCTATAAACTCTGTCATTATATGGAAACCCATAACATCGTAGATCCACTCTACAAAAAGTTGATTGTCGAACTGCTCCGGATTGTGCACATGCTGGATCATGATAATACACGATACTATGGGTTCATCGAACGCCAGATTTTATGGATTGTGTGCACCTTCTCGTTTTTTACGCCATCCGAGATATGGAGGATCCTATACAAGGATCAATCCTATCCCATTGTCGTTTGTAAAGAGGGTCCAATGTATGTGTTTGATTTGAATTACAGATTTATAAAAGAGACGACATCGTGTCCTTGGAGTTCTCGCAATCGTCCTATTCTACCCACACCGATCCGAAAGACGGAACTGCTCCTGCCATTGCCACGACCGCAGGAGAAAAAGACGGACCTGCTTCTGCCATTGCCGCGATCGCAGGAGAAAAAGACGGACCTGCTTCTGCCACGACCGCAGGAAAGGAAGACGGAACTGCTCCTGCCATTGCCAGGACCGCAGAAAAGGAAGACGGAACTGCTCTTGCCATTGCCGCGACCGCAGGAGAAAAAGACGGAACTGCTCCTGCCATTGCCACGACCGCAGGAGAGAAAGACGGAACTGCTTCTGCCATTGCCAGGACCGCAGGAGAGAAAGACGGAACTGCTCCTACCATTGCCAGGACCGCAGGAGAGAAAGACGGACCTGCTCCTGCCATTGCCACGACCGCAGGAGAAGAAGACGGACCTGATACAGGACAATAAAAAAAATAAGGTGATACAATTACGACCTCAGCAGCGTAAGGAAAAAGATCGACAGAAAGATGTCGTCTTTCCTGAAAATTCAGTGTGGGCCGATAGGATGATACAAGATGAACCGATGAAACTGCTGAAACAACGACCCAAACGAATGGCCCATAAAAATCGTGACAATTGGTGGGATCCATCTGTCATAATACCCAATCAATATAATGATTTGCCCAAACACAAATCGGTACGATTTGACAAACGCGCGCAACACAATAAGGACAGAAAATTATCGGTTGTCGTGTTTACGATCAATCAGGGAGAGGTTATCGTTGATGACGATGCCATGAATCAGAATACTATCAGGTACAATTATGCATTTGAGGCACTGTTCAAGAACTGTCGGCAATATCATGCGGACCTGATCCTGATCCGTGATATCCCGCAACAGGATTTCAGGCAGATGATTGCCCGCGCCTCTCACAAATATCGGTATACGTTATTCCCAAATATCAGTGGTGATTTATTTTTGTTTGACACAAGACATCGTGATAAAATAGAAGATATCGAGTATAAAAATTTATTCCAATTTATTTTTAAATTTGATAAAGACTATTTCGTCAAAATCATAATCATGTATTCCATGTCGGAACAACAATCTGAGTTTGTTGAACGTCTTCAGAAAGTGGATCAAATCGTCAACAAGAAACGATACAGAGGAAAACATTCGACGATTATCATGGGTAAGATGTATCCATTTCTCGGTAATGATGTAAGGATACATTATCATAAAGAAATACCGATGAAATATGATGGAGGACATTTCAAATACGGTTCTCCCGAGGAGGATGTGATTATCGATGATCGTTACCATATTGAGATCCCTGTGACCAAGAAGGACGATCATACATTTGAGATTGTCACAGAAGACGATAGTATCGACGGGATCGCTACGGATGTCACAAAAGTAGTGATGGATCCTAAATTTAGTCGGAAATGTGTAGCGACCATGGGGATCCTGAGTCGTTGCACCCCAAGCCTCTATCAGATAACCTTTTCAACGGAAAATTGATTTCATGCGCGGGAATAGGAAAAATACAAATGAAAATCATTCGTGATAATATATGGGGGGATATTCCTGTCTCGGATGGTGCGATACGCTGGATTGATACCGAAGAATTCCAGCGTCTTCACCATATACGGCAGACCGGGATGGCGTATCGTGTGTTCCCGACAGCCACGGTGTCTCGATTCGCGCACAGCGTCGGTGCATACCATGTGGTTCGTCTGCTGATGGACGCGATCGGATCGTGCCAGCCCGAGATCATGTCCCGTATGCGGGAGGAAGAGAAAGAATGGATCGCTCTCGCCGCGCTGCTGCACGACATCGGTCACGGACCGTTCTCTCACACGTTCGACCGGTATCTTTCCGTCATGGAGACCGACGAATGGTCTCATCATGAGAATCGATCCATCGATATGATTGGCATCATGACGGAACGTTACGGTTGGAGGGATGTGGATGTCGCGTTTATCCAATCCCTCATCGATCCGATCGGACATCCTTGCGAGAAGACAAGAGGGCGGTGGTTCGAATTTCTCGTGGCCAATCCGGTCCACGGGATCGATGTGGACAAGATGGATTATCTGGTCCGTGATAATCATCAATTCGGGCTCTCGATGATGATTGATATCCGGCGGATCCTGCGGAACACGCGCGTGATTGATAATACGCTCTGTTTCTGCGATAAGGTTCAGGACGAACTGTGGAACCTGTTCCTGATCCGGCACCGGCTCCATTCGACCATCTACCGTCATCCGCGGATCATCAAGTTTGAGAATGAATTGCACCAGATGTTTGAGGCGCTGGAGCCCGCAGAGGGATTTTATCGGGTGATCCGCGAACGAGACATGGCGCGTTTCCTCCGATGGACGGACGCCTACATCCTCGTCAAGGCGGATCCTATCCTCCGTCATCGGTTCGACACGCGGACGTCCGTCCTGGAAAAAGACAAGGAATATTCCGCCTACAAGGATCATCAATTCCACAAACTCCATGAGGTATGGTTCTACGATCGCAAACATCCATCCCAAAAATTCCACTTGCAATTGCCCTCACCGTTCTGCCCGTTTTCCATCCCGATCTGAGTCGATTGCGATAATTGTTTCATTGACCGTGGCGCATGTCCATACTCCATCAGGATAGAGCGAGGATCGGTGCTCGATCGCTCATAGATCCACGTTTTTGTGACATGTCGTGGATTCAAATGTATTCATTCATTGATTATCGGATTTTGTTTTTATTTTATATAAAACGACCAACAAAAATAAAAACTCTTCCAGCATCGACTCACGGAGCAGATCGAGATTCAGATCAGCAGATGATGGGTTTCTCACAATGTATCGGGACAAAAAAAAAGATCGGTCCATCCCTGTTGCGAGAAGACGAAAGGCAACTTCCAAAATCGACAACTACAGGATTTGCGGTAGATAATTATGAATGCCCTTGTGCGAACTGGTGGTTGAGGCGTTCCGCGATCCGTGCGACGTTGCAGATGTTCAGTTGCTCTTTCAGGACCACCGTCTGGGTGGGATCCAGCGCGTTCTCGCCGTACACAAACTGGATGATCGAGTTGGTCGAGTTCCGGACCGTGTTGTCGTAGCGGATCTGGATGTCCTCCGCGATCTTGACCATCCGACGCTGGATGTACCCGGAGGAGGCCGTCTTGAGCGCCGTATCCGTGATGCCCTCCCGGCCGGTCATGGAGTGGAACCAGTACTCCCGGGGGTTCAGGCCGTGGATGAACGAGTTCTTGATGAACCCCTGCGATTCGTATTTCATATCTTCAGAGGTGATATCTATCGGGTAATGGTAAAGCGATCGCCGATTCCCGGAGAGCAGGTACTTGATCCGTTCGCCGTTCAGGTTCTGCTGCCCCAGCAATCCCGTGATCTGGCAGATGTTGAAATAATCGCCCTTGGCGCCCGAGAGGACCGTCTTGATGAAATTGTTCTCCTTGTCCATGGCCTTTTTCGCAATCACCATGCCCGTGTCGCGCGCGCTCGCCAGCGAACGCAGGACGTACGCCTCGCGGAGGTAGTCATTCTTGATGCTCGATTCCATGTTCTGCGCCTGGAGGAACGAGCGCGCCACGGTATCCTCGATCTCGGTCTTGCGGGTCACCATGCAATCCCGGATGCCGACGCTGAAGCCGTAGCGGTGGACGTACGTGTTGGTCAGGAACTGGACATTGTCCAGGAATTCCAGGCACCGGGCGTGCCCGTATTCTTTGTTGAGCAGGGTGATCAGCGACATGTGGCCGGCGCCCAGGTTCGATTTGTTGATGGTCCCGCGCAGCAGGAGTCCCTCCCGGATCACCACGACGGGATCGTCCGGATCCGCCTGGTTTTTCCCCTCGAAGAAAAAATCATCGGGCAGGAGGAGGCAGAACAGCATCTTGCCCGTGTAGTCTCGGCTGCCCGTTGTCTTCTGGTACCGCTCGATCTTGCCGAGGATCTGATCCGTCGAGAGATCGCGGAGCGCCATGCACATCTGGAAAAAATCGTCCCGCCTGATCGGGGCGCGCCGGAACGTCATCATGTAGGCGGCGAGCATGGAATCCTGGACAATGACAATGTTCGCCTTGCCGCTCTGCGCGGAAATGATGTTGTTCTCGACGCTCGAGAGCAAACGGAGTTCCGCCTCGGCCTCGGGCGTGGCCGGGAGGTGGAGGTTCATCTCGTCCCCATCGAAATCCGCATTGAACGTCTTGGTGGTGGCCAGGTTCAGGCGGATGGTCTTGCCGGGGATGATACGGATCTTCTGGGCGATCATCGATCCCTTGTGGAGCGTCGGCTGGCGGTTGAGCAGCAGGATGTCCCCGTCCATCAGTTTTCGTTCCACGACATCGCCCACCTGGAGCGCAATCTGTTTCTTGTTGTTGTAACTGATGTCCTCGAGGTACCGCCCATTGCGAACGATCCGATCCCCTTCCTCGAGCGAGAACAATTGCTTCTCGTAGCGGATATGCACCAACTGTCGCGATGATTTTTTACACAGATAATCGCCAAACTGGAGTTTTGTCCCCTGTTTGTAGAGTGCGTATTTCATATTGATTCGTGTCCGGCCGTTGTCGCGGAGGAGGAAATTGACCATCCCTTTATCGATCCATTCGCTGATCGTCTCCATATTGGTCGATGTGATGCGGACCGGGAACGACAGGATCTCGGCGATGTGAGGCGGGATAGCGATCTCGTTCGTGCGGAGCGTCGGATCGGGACCGATCACCGTCCTCGCCGATTTGTCTACGCGCTTCCCGAGGAGGTTCCCTCGCAGCAGACCCTCTTTCCCCGTCAGACGCTTCTTGATGCCTTTCAGGGGACGGCCGTTGCTGTGCTTTGAACTGCCCTGATCGTTATTGAACAGGCACTTGATGCGGAATTTGATGATCTGCGTGTACTTCTGCCGCCGGATCTCATTGAGCGTGGGATCCGCGAGGTGGCGGTTCGCCTTGATGATCTCCAGGTACTGGATGGTCAGGTCGTCGTCGCACGTCATATTGTCCGCCACCAGGAATGGCCGACAGATGGGCGGGAGCACGGGAAGTACCGTCAGTATCAGATTCTTGGGATGGAACGTGTCGGGATCAAAACCGAGCAATTGGATGTCCTCCCGGACGATATTGACGAGGATCTTACGGATCTCGGATTCGGTGAGCATCATACGGACATTCTCGCCGTCGTTCTTGAAAATCATGTAGACCATTTTTTCTGTGGACGAAAAGACGAATTTCGGTTGAGAGGCGTGGCAGTGCATGCAACTGTAGATCCGATCCATTTTTTCCAGGATCTTGACGAACCGGTGATGTCCCTGGTAACGGAGGAGATGATCCAGTTTTAATTGTGTCGCGGTCATGAGCAGGCGCGAACACTTGTAGCACACGCATTTCAGGAAATTCAGCACCTGTTTGTAGAACAATGGATGAATGACCTCAATGTTCAGGTTGATGTGTCCCATGTGCCCCACACATTCCTTGGAGGTCTGGTGGCACTGGACGCACCGTTTGCTGTTGTCCATCGTTCCCATCCTCTCGTCGTAGATCGAGTTCGGACCCGACATCTTGGTCGAGGAGATCTCGCAGACCGATTTTTTGTGGATGTACTCGGCGGACATGATCTCGAACCGGATCATCTCCAGCTCTTTCATCTCTTGCATCGTGATTGATACAACGTTCCTCGGATCAGGATCTCATTTTTGGACGAATTTTTTTTTTTATCATAATAAATGAGCGGCAAAACGAGTTTATTATTGTACAGGCAACCGTTGTACGATTGGCTGTTCCAGAATTACACCTCGAAAAAAAACTTTGCCACAAAGACAGAATTCGACAAGTATCTGGAGAGACATGCCGAGGCGATTGTCGATCTGTTGTCGTTATCCCCCAGAGAGGCGTCGACGCTCCGCAAAATATGGAATCAGAGCACCCATGCGCGTCCATCCATCCATGAGATCATGCGACCCGTCCATCAGGCAACGATCCACACAAAGAATCATTTGATCGACAAAATATTCGAACTCCATCCCGCAATCCGTAATAAACGGGCCCGTGATACGTTAATGGAATGTTCTACGGATAAATTACGCAGAATGATAGGCGCATTGTTGAGACGAACAAACAGAGTCCGTCGATCGATACCGTCCCAGCAGATCGATGAGTGGTTGGCGTCGCCCCCCGACGTCAAGAAACCGATGAAACGAAAGACCGTGAAACCGGCGCCGCTCGATTTCT
>Ga0214917_10001568_pt1 | contig 29210 bp, 32 predicted proteins | sample LL_1208_BB_MetaG_FD_177983 | JGI IMG/M metagenome (GOLD analysis project Ga0214917, IMG submission 177983) | Freshwater microbial communities from Lake Lanier, Atlanta, Georgia, United States - LL_1208_BB | ecosystem: Environmental > Aquatic > Freshwater > Lake | place: USA: Georgia | collected... | reverse complement strand
GTGTCGATTACGTGTAAATGCTAGACGATGCACGATCGCAGTTGCCTTTAAGCGATACGGCTCTTGAACATTTAACCGTTTAAATCGTTCCTCAAATTCTGGAATATGCTTGAGATCTTCTTCGACGGAATCTAGAAGCGCGTTGCTCACACCCGTTATGCGAGTTGAAACGGAGAGCATCTGGCGCAATTCATCCATTGCAGCAATCGTGACACGAATAGCGTGACCAACTTGTAAGACCATTGCAGATTCTGTGGTGGAAGCGGTGATGTTCGGATTTCCATCGCGGTCCCCGCCGATCCAACTTCCAAAAGAGAGCGGGCGTGCATCCAATGGAAGATCAACACCGAGTCGCTTAATTTCATTCTTAAAATCATTAAGTACTTCAGGAATAGTTAACTTAAATAAATCATCGAGGTAATACAGAGCGTTCATTGCTTCATCGAGCGGCTCTGGGCGACCAACTCTTAATTCATCTGTTTGCCAGAGCACATCAATTGTTTCGGCCAATTGATTGCGCTGAGCAGGAGAACTTTCTTGATCGAGAAGTTTTGCAACTCTACCTAATTTATTTAGCACAGAACGTCGAGCTGCTTCGGTTGGGTGCGCCGTAAATACCGGACGCACCATGAGTTCTTTCACCCAGCGAGTCAGATCTTCGGTTGAAAATTCATGTCCTGGCACATTTGCTTTTTGTGCTGCAGCAATTTTATCGACAGCTTTTGCCATCCATGAGCCACCTTGTGCTCTTGCATCGGATAAAACTCGTGCACGGTGAACTTGCTCAGCAACGTTTGCTAGATTGAAATAAGTACTAAATGCACGAACCAATTGCACGGATTGTTCAATCGAAAGAGTTGATAAGAGATCATCTCCACCGCCATCTTTAACCGCTTTACGTACTGATTCAACTAATTCAAGTAACTCTTGACCTTCTTGGCGAACAAGTGATTCACCGAGTAAGTCACCAAGTTTTCGAACATCGGCACGCAGATCGGCTCCATCGTTACCGATAACTGTTGCGGAATCCTGCGTAGGCATTGGCTAATCATGACAGGTTCACCTGCCTTAGACTTGCCCTATTAAGCCCCCTCCGTCTTTTCGGAGTTGGGGCCTAAGGCGTTTTCTCAATAGTTGATACAGAAATGGAAAAAGGAGGGGACACGATGAAATTGATACGCGATGCATTAGCCGCTGATTCAGAAATAAGCAGCGCACTCGAATCTAAAAAACGAATCATTGCACCGGCTTCTCTGCATCCATTTCTTGCAGCAATTAGAGCAAGTGATCGACCACTTTTAATCGTCACTGGATCCAGCAGAACTAGTGAGGATTTAGTTAACGATTTACGAGAATTGCACGATTGCGTATTTGAGTTTCCAGCGTGGGAAACGCTTCCACACGAACGACTCAGTCCTCGAAGTGACACCGTTGCACAGCGAATTACAACTCTAATTGAATTAAAGAATAAACATACTCAAAATCCAATTGTTGTTACACCGGTACGCGGACTGATTCATCGGATAATCAATTCTCTGGCGCAAACGCCTGTACGCGAACTTTCAGTCGGGTCGCAATGCGATCTTAAAGAGTTAATCGATCATCTTGTTCAACTCGCTTATCAACGCACCGATCTCGTTGAAAGGCGCGGTGAATTCGCTGTCCGTGGTGGAATTGTTGATGTCTTTCTCCCGTTGGCAAATCAACCAATTCGTATTGATTTTTTCGGAGATGAAATTGAAGACATCAGTTATTTTGATGTTGCAGGACAGCGAACTACAAGTGCGGTACAAACGAGCATAAAAATTCTGCCGTGTCGTGAATTACTTCTAACTCCTGCAGTTCAAGCTAAGGCTCGCGCCCTCATCGCTGAATTCCCTCAAGCATCTGAGATTTTAGAAAAAATATCTGAAGGTATTGCCACAGAGGGTATGGAGTCTTTTATCCCACTTTTAGTTGAATCAGATCAGAGCATTTTGAATCGAATGCCAAAAAATACAGAAGTAATTTTTATTGATGAAGAGCGGATTAAATCAAGAGCTGCTGATCTACTTGCAACCAACGAAGAGTTTTACCTTGCATCTTGGCTCAACGCTGCCAGTGGTGGAGCAACTCCATTACACAGTGGCGATGACACATATATGACGTGGGAAGATTTACATACGAACATAGACAAGAATAATTTGCTGCAACGAAGTTTCAATGTCTTTGGAAGTGATTTAGATGATGACGCATCATTTATTGATGCTCACGCCATCGATCCGCTACGGGCTAATACAGATCGACTCATTGAAGAGTTTCAGAGTGCTGCGCAAGCAGGAAACAAATTGATTTTTGCTGCCCATAGTCATGGAATGCACGAGCGGTTTTCAAACTTATTCAGAAGTGCAGAAATCTCAGTTCGAGTAGTAACTTCAAAAATTGCATTTGGTTTCAGCCTGCCGAGTGCGCGTATTCACTTTATTACTGAGCGAGACTTATCTGGCAGTAAAGGTGCAATAAGTAATGCAGAAAAACTTCCATCTAAACGTAAAACCGCAATTGATCCACTCGAACTCAAGAGCGGAGATTTTGTAGTTCACGAACAACATGGAATTGGTAGGTACATCGAGTTAGTTTCTAGAGCTGTTGCAGGAGTTACGCGCGAATATCTAGTGCTTGAATACGCATCAGCTAAACGAGGACAACCCGGTGATCGGATATTTGTTCCGACAGATTCACTAGAGCAAGTGAGTAAATATGTGGGAGGAGAAACTCCAACTGTTCATCGAATCGGAAGTGGTGAGTGGCAAAAAGCTAAGGGTCGAGCACGCAAAGCTGTACGCCAAATCGCGGGCGAATTGATTCGTTTATATGCAGCGCGCACATCTTCGCCAGGTTATGCATTTTCACCAGATACACCGTGGCAACGCGAATTAGAAGACTCATTTGCATACATAGAAACGCCAGATCAACTCTCAACAATTAATGAAGTAAAAGCGGATATGGAGCGCCCATATCCGATGGATCGAATCATTTGTGGAGACGTTGGATATGGAAAAACAGAAATTGCAATCCGTGCGGCGTTCAAGGCGGTTCAGGATGGAAAACAAGTTGCAGTTTTAGTCCCGACTACTTTGCTTGTTCAACAACATACAAAGACTTTTGAAGAACGTTACTCGGGCTTTCCGATAAAAGTTGCTGGTTTATCTCGATTTAATACTGCCAAAGAGAGTAAAGAAATACTCGCAGGGATTGAAGCAGGAACCTTTGATGTTGTCGTTGGAACGCATCGAATTCTTTCAAATGATGTGCACTTTAAAGACCTTGGACTTGTCATCGTTGATGAAGAACAGAGATTTGGTGTTGAACAAAAGGAATCCCTCAAAAAATTGCGCACAACTGTTGATGTTTTAGCGATGTCTGCAACACCGATTCCACGCACTCTTGAAATGGCTGTAACTGGTATTCGAGAAATGTCCACGATTACAACTCCACCCGAAGAGCGTCACCCAATTTTGACGTATGTTGGTGCAAGAGATGATGCGCAAATAACTGCAGCAATCCACCGTGAGCTATTACGGGATGGACAGATTTTCTATATTCACAACCGTGTGGAATCTATTGACCAGGCTGCACAGAAAATTCAAAAGCTAGTTCCTGAAGCTCGAATTCGAATAGCGCACGGACAGATGAGCGAAAGCGCACTCGAAGATGTCATTCTTGCATTTTGGAATAGAGAATTTGATGTGCTGGTTTGTACAACGATTGTGGAAAGTGGTCTAGACATTGCAAATGCAAACACTTTAATTGTTGAACGTGCAGATCTCTTTGGTCTATCACAACTTCATCAATTACGTGGCCGAGTAGGTCGTGGACGCGAACGCGCATATGCATATTTTTTATTTCCACCAGATCAACCATTAAGCGAGCTGGCTCACGATCGACTAAAAACTATTGCAGCTAATACCGAACTCGGCGCCGGTATGCGCGTTGCTTTGAAAGATCTTGAAATACGCGGCGCAGGAAATCTTTTAGGTGGCGAACAATCAGGTCATATTGCAGATGTTGGATTTGATTTGTATATACGAATGGTTGGAGAAGCTGTACACGAATATAAATCAGGAATTATTGAAACTGAAGAACCTAATCATGAATGTAAAGTTGAATTACCAATTAACGCACACCTGGATGCTGCATATGTGCCGGGGGAACGATTGAGACTCGATTTGTATCGCCGCCTAGCTGACGTTCGAAATAGCGAAGACGTTCTCGCGATTGAAGAGGAACTTATAGATCGCTTTGGGGCACTTCCAGAAGAAGCACAAACTCTCTTAGGTGTTGCTGCACTACGTGCCTTTGCAAAGAGCATCTCACTTCGAGAAGTGGTTGCCCAAGGAAAATTTCTTCGTTTGTCTCCCATGAATTTGCCCGAATCAAAACAACTCAAATTGGCACGTATGTATCCGGGGTCACTCTATAAATCAGCATCTTCAACGGTATTAGTGGCATTACCAAAGTCTTCTGCGTGGAATCCGTCAGAAAGTACTGCTCCAATAGTGGATACTTCTCTTCTGGCCTGGGTTACACAGGTCGTAACCGAATTGGCACCAACGTCGAAAGGCAGTTCAGAGTGAAGAAAGTTATGTCCATTGCAGCGATTTCAGCGGCGCTATTGCTCACTGGTTGTTCGCAAATAAGTTCAGCTGCCTCAGTTGGTTCAGTAAAAATTTCACAATCTACGGTTCAGTCCAGCATTGATGCAATCATTGCTGAACGAAGCAAAGTAGATACTTCACAGATGCAACTAGAAGTTGGCGAAAATCTCAATCGAGCACAAATGCGATTCCATGTACTTTCTGAGTTACTCAACGAAGTTGCGGCCAAGTTAAAAATTACAGTTTCAAAAGCTGAAATTGATACTCGTCGTGCAAGCATTACAGAACAAGTTGGTGGAGAAGCAGGATTGCCAACCGCACTAGTAGGAGCAGGAATTGCAGCTAAAGATTTTGATTTATATCTTCAGAGCATCATTATCTCTGACAAATTAAGCCAAGGTCTCGAAGCATCAGGAGTTCCAGCTGATCAAGTTGGCCTAGCAATTCAAAAGCTTGTTGTGGATATGGCAAAGGAAAATAAGGTAACCATTAATCCACGCTATGGCGTCTGGGATGCAGTCAATGCCGATGTAGTTCCAGTTGATTCTGCAGGTTCTGCAGTCACACCTTCCGATAAGTAATTAATCGCACCACCGGTATGAGTACTTCATACTTACAACGTTTAGTTGAGGTGATGGATCAACTACGTTCACCTGGTGGGTGTCCGTGGGATGCCGAACAAACTCACGAATCCCTGATTAAGTATCTGCTCGAAGAGTCTTATGAATTCATAGACACCCTTGCCGAAGATGATCGCGCCGGAATGCGTGAAGAACTCGGCGATATTTTGCTTCAAGTGTATTTTCATTCTCGAATCGCTCAAGACCATCCAACTGATCCATTTTCCATCGAAGATGTTGCACAAGTTATTACAGAAAAATTAATAAGCAGACACCCGCATGTTTTTGGTGATAAAAAAGTAAGCGGAGCAGATGAAGTTGTTGCGAATTGGGAAGAGATCAAAGCCGCAGAAAAAGGTCGCACGTCTGCCCTAGATGGAATCGCAATTTCTCAACCTGCAATTTCGTTGATAAATAAATTGCTTTATCGCGCAGAAAAATATGGCGTGGCTCTCGACGTTCCAAATTTTGATGCGGAGACTCCCGCCACTCAAGAAAGTGTCGGTGGTGCACTCCTGGCTGTAATTTCATGGGCACACAAGAATGGAATAGATCCAGAGGATGCACTGCGCCTACAGAGCAAGAAATTAATGCGGGAGATTGCGCAGCAAGAGGCAAGGTAGGATTAGCCACTAATACGGTGAATTAATAAGAAATAAAGGTGAAATACGTGGCACTTATTGAAGCTCTCGGCGCTCGTGAAATTCTTGACTCCCGTGGAAATCCAACGGTTGAAGTTGAAATTCAATTAGAAGATGGAACTCAAGCTCGTGCAGCGGTTCCTAGCGGCGCTTCAACTGGTGCATTTGAAGCATCAGAGCTTCGAGATGGTGGAAAACGATATTTAGGAAAAGGCGTCGAAAATGCTGTTGCTTTCGTAAATGGCGAAATCGCGGATGCAGTTATCGGTTTAGATGCGCAAGATCAACGTCTTCTAGATAACGAAATGATCGCACTTGATGGAACACCAAATAAATCTCGACTCGGTGCAAATGCAATTCTTGGCGTATCTCTTGCGGCAGCAAAAGCTCAAGCAGAGAGTGCTGACCTTTCACTCTTTCGCTATTTAGGTGGACCAAATGCCCACGTGCTTCCAGTTCCAATGATGAATATTCTCAATGGTGGAGCGCACGCAGATACAAATGTAGATATTCAAGAGTTTATGGTCGCTCCGATAGGCGCCGAAACATTTCGCGAATCACTTCGTTGGGGTGCAGAGACCTATCACGCACTCAAATCAGTTTTAAAAAAGCGTGGACTCGCAACTAGCGTTGGAGATGAAGGCGGTTTTGCTCCAAATCTAGAGAGCAATCGAGCAGCACTTGATTTAATCATTGAAGCAATCACACTTGCTGGCTTTAAGCCGGGAAAAGAGATTGCGCTAGCAATGGATGTAGCCGCCACAGAATTTCATGAAAAAGGAAAGTACAACTTTGAAGGTTCAACAAAAACCTCCGAAGAGATGATTGCGTATTACACATCACTAGTTGATGCGTATCCACTTGTTTCAATTGAGGACCCACTCGATGAAGAAGATTGGTCCGGGTGGCAATCGATGACAGCATCACTTGGAAAACGTGTTCAAATTGTTGGTGATGACTTATTTGTAACCAATCCAGTGCGCTTGAAAAAGGGTATCGATACCGATACTGCAAATGCGTTATTGGTTAAAGTCAATCAAATCGGAACACTGACCGAAACTCTTGATGCAGTCGATATGGCGCATCGCGCTGATTACCGAAGCATGCTTAGTCATCGTTCAGGTGAAACTGAAGATACAACAATTGCAGATCTTGCTGTCGCAACAAATTGTGGCCAGATTAAAACTGGAGCACCTGCACGTACGGAGCGCGTAGCCAAGTACAACCAATTACTTCGAATTGAAGAAGAACTCTCCGACGGTGCTGTGTATGCAGGTCGCGCAGCGTTCCCTCGATTCAAGGGATAAGTAATGGCACGTCGTCGATTAAATTTTAATAAACGGCGTGGTAAAGGTCGTGCGTTAACTCTTGCGACGATTCTCTTTGCAATGGCATTAACTATTGCTCCACCAATAAAGCATTACTTCACTCAACGTGCGCAGATAAGTGCTTTGAAATCTCAAGTTGAAAGCAACAACGCCGCACTAGAACAAGCGCGTAAGGATTTACTGAAGTGGCGCGATCCCGAATACATTAAATCTCAGGCTCGAGAGCGTCTGCACTTCGTGTTGCCAGGTGAGCGCCAATACATCGTTACCGATTCAAATGGGCAATATACCCAAGAAAGTGGCACAACAGTTGCAAACAAAATTCCAGATGGACAGCCTTGGTATGCGCGCATGATTGCATCGATAACGGAAACACGAAATCAGTGAAAGAAGTTCAACAAGGCGATCTTGAGTGCATTGAATTTCAATTAGGACGAACCCCGCGCGACGTACATGCAATTGGATATCGATGTCCATGTTCGAAACCAGCGGTGGTTCAAACTCCTCCACGTTTAAGTGACGGAACACCCTTTCCTACCTTTTATTACGCAACGTGCCCTCGTCTGACCGGCGCAATTTCTACACTTGAATCATCAGGGTTAATGACAGAGATGAATGAACGTCTTGCAACTGATTCAGATTTAGCATTCGCGTATAAGAAAGCACACCAAGCATATTTAGCTGATCGTGATGCTCTTGGTATCAACGTTGATGAAGTAGATGGAATTTCAGCAGGAGGAATGCCAGATCGTGTTAAGTGCTTGCACTCTCTAGTTGCTCATTCCCTTTCTGTAGGCCCTGGTATAAATCCTTTAGGCGATGAGGCATTAAGTAAATTGCCACAGTGGTGGCAAGAGCATCCATGCAATACGGAGATGAATGCATGAGAGTTGCTGCAATAGATTGTGGAACAAATTCAATTAGATTATTAATTGCAGATATTGTGGGAATGAATTTTCGTGAAATTTATCGCACAATGGAAATTGTGCGACTTGGACAAGGTGTGGATCAAAATAAGGCTTTTCATCCAGACGCAATCGCACGAACGCTTGCAGCCGTAGATTTATTTGCGCAAGAAATATCCAAACGTGGCGTAGAAGCAATTCGATTCTGTGCGACAAGTGCCACACGCGATGCTACTAATCGAGCACTTTTTATTGATGGAGTGAAAGAACGGCTAGGAATCGAGCCAGAAGTTATTTCAGGCGATGAAGAAGCGGCACTCTCCTTTATTGGTGCTACCAAAGAATTTTCTCCGATAGATGCACCATTTTTAGTCGTTGATATCGGTGGAGGCTCAACTGAGTTTGTATTTGGCCACTCTGAAGTTGAGTTTGCGAAGAGCGTCAATATTGGATGCGTGCGCATGACTGAGCGAAATATTCACTCAGTTCCACCAGCACCACAAGAAATTGAAAATGCCAGAAAAGATATTCAAGAAGCAATTGCAGTTGCTGCAGCAACAGTACCTATTACCAAAGCTAAAACACTCATTGCAGTTGCTGGTACGGCTACATCGGTTGCAGCAAGTGCACTAGGTCTAGAACAATACGATCGTCATCTCATTCACTTAGCTCACGTAAGTGCTGAGCAAACACATCACGTTGCAACTACATTTGCAACGATGAATGCAGAACAGAGATCACATGTTGGCTTCTTGCATCCAGGCAGAGCTGATGTTTTTGCAGCTGGATCTCTTCTGCTCTCAGAAATCTTGAGAGCTACTGGTGCAAAGGAATTTGTGGCATCGGAAGCCGATATCTTGGATGGAATTGCCTGGTCGCTGGCCAAAAATTCTCGGGAATAAACCCAGAGCCTGCCCTGTTTTATAGGTGGTTTCTGCGCTTTGGAAAACGGGTAGATTTGCCCACGTTGCAAAACGTGGCCCCTGTAGCCCAATGGCAGAGGCAGAGGACTTAAAATCCTCCAAGTGTGGGTTCGACCCCCACCGGGGGCACGCATATTTAACAAAAAGGAGAAATGAACTCAATGCAAAGTTCCAACCCGGTACTTAATCGCAGTTTCAAGAATCCAAATTATCCTGCGGTTGATTCAAATCAATTAGAAGAGCTTTACAGCGCACCGGCTGCATCATCTGCACGCACAGGTCGCATGACACTCGATGATGTTGTCACACGCACTGCAATGCTGCTTGGAGTTCTTCTTATTGCTGGCGGTTTTGCATGGACACTAAATCTAGGCGGCGGAATCGTGATGATTTCACTTATTGCTGGATTTGGTTTAGCAATGGTAAATACATTTAGTAAAACTATTCGTCCAGGTTTGATTCTTGCTTATGCAGCTGTAGAAGGTATCGCCCTTGGATCAATTAGCCATGTCCTCAATAGTGCTTATCCAGGAATTGCGGGGCAAGCAGTTATGGGAACAATTTGTGCGTTTGCGGGAATGCTCTTTGCTTACCGCAGCGGACGAATTCGTGTAACACCAAAATTCACAAAAATGCTTATCGGTGCCGCGCTCGGATACTTCTTACTCGGAGTTGTCAGCATGATCGGTTCCTTCTTTGGACTCGGTTCAGGTCTGGGCCTATTCGGAATCTCTGGCTTTGGACCAATGATTGCTATTGCTGGTGTTGCACTCGCTAGTTTCTTTTTAATTCTTGATTTCGATCAGATTGAAAAGGGTGTTGCAGCGGGAGCACCAGAACAGGAGTCATGGCGAGCAGCTTTTGGACTAATGGTCACAATCGTCTGGTTGTACATGGAAATCTTGCGACTTCTATCTATCTTGCGTGGTCGCGACTAAAAAATTACTTACTAGATTGCCCGAGATGCGACGCCCGCGTCTCGGGCAATTTTGTTGCAACAACGATGACTACTGCAACCAGTGCAGCACTAATCGCAAAAGTAGATCTAAATCCATAATGATCTGCAATAAAACCTAAAATAACTGGTGCAACCATCGCACCAGCATCACCTGACATTTGATATAGAGCAATAACTTGTCCGCCTTTGCCTTTTAATACATCTCCAACAATGGCCGAAGGCGTCGTTGAAAGAAAAGCAGAGCCAAAAGCCCCAATAAACATTGACATTAGAAAAATCCAGGGGTGAAAAGTTATAACGAGTAAAACAACTGATACTCCCAGAAAAGTTAACCCCGAAATTGCCGAGAATTTGCGGCCTCGTTCATCCGAAAATCGACCGGCTCTAAGTAAGAACAAACCTTGAACAACAGCTGAAATTGTGAATCCAATTCCTATAAAACTTGCAGAGGATTTCATATCTTCAACCATAAATAAAGGCAGAACCGACCGGCTCATTCCAAAGATTACCCACGCGGTTGTGAAGGAAATTATCAATGCAATTACATACGGCTTCAGTGCGAGTGCATCCCTGATTGAAGATTTAATTGCAGTTGATTTTTCAGTCGGTCTAGCAGCAAGTACCGAATTGCGGAGTAAAAATCCACCTGCAGCACTTGCAATAACAAGTAATCCGGAATAAACAAGAAGCGGCGCCCGCAAAGAGATAGCTGTTAAGAAACCACCAATAACTGGCCCAGCCATCATGCCGACTAAAAAACTTCCGTTGTATAAGGATTGAGCACGAGCCCTTTGATCATCTTTAACCGCGCGGAGAATAATCGAACCCGCTGCCACTGAAAACATTGAAGAACCAAGTCCACCCGCTGATCTAAAAATCAATAATTGTTCATAAGACTGAGCAAGAGCGGCTGCAAAGGAAGAAATAGCAACAAATGCAATACCAACTGTGTAAACAAGGCGCTCACCAAATATGTCTACAAGTCTTCCCGCAACCAAGCCCGATGCAAATCGAGCAAGAGCAAATGCTGAAATAATCGAACCTACTTGAGCGTTATTTACCCCAAATGATTTTGCGAAGAGTGGAATTGTCGGCGCAATAACTCCAAAACCTACGGCGACAAAAAACGATGCAAAAACAAGAACACCAACCTCTCGCGGAAACTCCGCAAAGGGGTTGGTGAACCTGCTTCTGAATTTATTGAGCAAGCGTTATCCGAGTGCTTCGCCAGCAGCTTCTTCACGAGCAGCCGCGTAATCTTTATTTGTGCGCAGTGGCGCTTCGCGCAACATCAGGGCCAAGATGATTCCCAATGCAGTAACTGGAGCAGCTGCAAGGAAAACAACGTGGAAAGAATTAACGAAAGCATCAAGTGCGGTGTTTTGTACAAGCACTGGTAGATCTTTTAGTACAGAAGTATTAGAAGAGAGTTGCTTTAACTTTTCAGGATCAAAGCCCGAAACCGCATCGGGATTAGTCCCAGCAAGTTCAGTAAAACCAGATTGCAAATAGTGAGAAACCCGATTTGTCAGAATACTTCCAAAGAGCGCTGTACCGAATACGCTTCCAAGAGATCTAAAGAATGTATTAGAACTAGTTGCTATGCCCATATCTTTAAAGTCAACAGCATTTTGTAGCGCAATAACAATTGTCTGCATTGAAAGACCAAGACCAGCACCTACGAGAATTGCAAATATAGATAATTGCCAGAATGGTGTTTCACGACTGAGTGTCACCATAAGCAAGATTCCAAGGGTCATAAGCGTTGTACCCATAACCGGGAACTTCTTGTACTTTCCAGATTTTGAAATCGCTTTGCCGCTGAATATCGAAGTTGAAACAATGCCGAGCATCAGAGGAATTAATTTCAAACCAGCTTCAGTTGCAGAAGCACCTTTTACGACCTGTAAATACAGTGGCAACATAACAATCGCACCAAACATTCCAGCGCCAATTACAGCACCGAGAATAGATGTGAGAGTAAAGGTGTGATTCTTAAAAAGTTCAAGAGGCAAGATAGGTTCTTTTGCTTTTGACTCCCAGTAAATAAAGAGAGCGACTAAAACAAGTCCTGCAATTAAATACCCGATTGTTCGTGGATCCAACCAACCATGTTCAGGGCCATAAATTGAAACAGTGAGAAGAATTGAAACTGTTGCAGTGACCATGAGAAGTGCGCCGAGATAATCAATTGAATGTTCGCGCTTAGCCTTTGGAATATGAAGCACGGCAGATGTGATTAGAAGTGCTGCAATTCCGAATGGCAGATTAATGTAGAAAATCCAACGCCATCCCGTTACACCAAGAATTGTTGCGTGATCTGAAAAGAATCCACCAAGTAATGGACCTGCAACGGATGATAGACCCCACACTGCACCGAAATATCCTTGGTAACGACCACGTTCACGTGGAGGAACAATGTCTCCAATAATTACGAATGTAAGAGCCATTAATCCACCAGCTCCGAGACCTTGAAGTGCACGAGTTGCAATCAATTGAGTCATGTTTTGAGAAGCACCTGCTAGGAATGAACCAATCAAAAACGCAAGAATTGCGAATTGGAAAACTACGCGACGTCCGTAGATGTCAGAAATTTTTCCGTACAACGGAGTAGATGCGGTAGAGGTTAATAGATATGCAGTAACTACCCATGTGTAATGGTTTAAGCCATTGAAATCTTCAACAATACTTTTAAGTGCAGTAGAGACAATAGTTTGATCAAGGGCTGCAAGGAGCAAGCCCGTCATAAGGCCACCCAAGATGACCATAATTTCTCGGTGTGTATGTTCTTTTACTGGAGCAGTACTCATTTAATCGCCTCTCAAAATGATTATTTATCTAGCCGAGCAAGTGGCAAAGCCGTATGCAATAGCGGTAAGTTTACTCCGTGAAATCAGTAATTGCTGAAAATCTTGTTAAGACCTATAACAAAGGTCAAGTTAAAGCCCTCGACGGCTTAAGCCTTGATGTTGAAGAAGGCACTGTTCTAAGCGTTCTAGGTCCTAACGGCGCGGGTAAAACTACAACTGTGAGAATTCTCGCAACTCTTCTTTCTCCAGATTCAGGCAGAGCAAGTGTTGGTGGAATCGATGTCATTGCACAACCCGAGAAAGTTCGCGAAGTAATCGGATTATCCGGTCAGTACGCAGCAGTTGATGAAACTCTTACTGGCTGGGATAACTTGGTGATGTTTGGTCGCCTATATCACTTAAATAAAAAGGCAGCCGTTAAACGTGCGGATGAATTGTTAGAACGTTTTTCATTAACAGATAGCGCAAAGAGGCCAATCAAAACATATTCAGGTGGAATGCGTCGTCGTCTCGATTTAGCAGCTTCACTAATTGTTCAACCTAAAGTTTTATTCCTTGACGAACCGACTACAGGTCTCGATCCACGTGGGCGCCAAGAAATGTGGGGTGTTATCGAAGAGCTTGTAAAGGGTGGCGTGACGTTACTTTTAACCACTCAATATTTAGAAGAAGCGGATCAGCTTGCAGATGACATTGTTGTTATTGACCATGGAAAAGTAATAGCCCGAGGCACTTCAGATTCACTTAAAAAAGATGTTGGCGGAGAGCGTCTCGAAGTAGTTGTAGAACAAGCAAATATTCCAAAAACTTTGGAGATCGTTGCCCGCGTGAGTGGAAATAAAGCATCACTTGATGAAGGTTTACGAAAAATCTCTGCACCAGTTTCGACTGGCTCAATGGCGCTGATGGAAGTTTTACGTTCGATGGATAGCGAAGGAATTCATGCACTCGATGTTGGTCTCAAGCGCCCATCACTTGATGATGTTTTTATGTCTCTCACAGGTCATGCGGCAGAAGAAGTGGAAGTGAAAAAATGAGTGCGGTGATGGATTCAATTGTTATTACTAAACGCCAACTTCTCCAGTTGGCTCGCGTTCCAGAAGTTTTAATTTTTTCAACAATTCAGCCCGTCATGTTTGTGCTGCTTTTTAGATATGTATTTGGCGGATCTATCAATACTGGTCAGCCAGGCGGTTACGTTCAATTATTGATGCCCGGAATTTTTGTGCAGACAGTTGCATTTACATTAGCCGCAACTGCGTCTGGCTTGGCAGAGGATATGAAAAAAGGTTTAATTGATCGCTTTAGATCTCTTCCAATTGCACGTTCAGCACTCGTTGTGGGTCGAACTCTGGGTGATTCACTTTTAAACATTGTTGTATTAGCTGTTATGGGCACAGCTGGATTTATTGTTGGTTGGCGGCCATCATCCGGAATATTTAAAGTTGCTCTCGCATTCTTATTCTTACTATTTTTTGGTTATGCACTTTCTTGGGTTGGTATCTATATTGGCTTGTCTGCTCGCGACGCGCGCGTAGTGCAGAATGTGAGTTTCTTGGTCACATTTCCACTGACCTTTTTATCAAATGCATTCGCTCCAACAACTGGAATGCCTCGACCTCTTCAATACGTTGCTGAGTGGAACCCTGTTTCAACGATGGTTGCTGCTTGTCGGCAACTCTTTGGTCTGGAGAATCAATTTGGTGCAACAGCTGGATCCTTTCCTAGCGAGAATCCGTTAACAATGTCACTTATTTACATGGCGATTATTATGATTATTTTCGTACCAATGAGCGTTAAGAAATATAAAAATGCTAGTAATTAAGAATAATATTCAGCGTGCTTAATCTGCACTGAAATCGTTTTTCCGTTCGGCGCAGTGTATGAAACGTTATCGCCAATTTTTGCACCTATAACTGCTGCACCAAGTGGAGATTTTTCACTATAAACATCGAGATCTCCTGAAGCGATTTCTCTTGAGCCAAGAAGAAACTTTGTCTCATCACCAGCAACAATTGCCGTAATGACCATACCTGCGCCTACGACTCCGTCAGCACTTGCGGGTGGAGTTCCTATGTGGGCATTTTCTAACATTTGTTTTAACTGGCGAATGCGAGCTTCAATTTTTCCTTGCTCATCACGTGCTGCGTGGTATCCACCATTTTCTTTTAAGTCACCTTCGGCACGAGCAGCTTCAATTTTTTTAACGATTTCACTTCGGGCTTCACCTTCAAGGTGCGCCAATTCAGCAGCAAGTCGATCTGCTGCTTCTTGAGTGAGCCACGTCTGAGATGTCATAAGGGGTGTAACGGTAGCGAAAGTGTCTGCAATTGTGAATTTATTTATTTCGCCCGGCAACGTGCAACCGTTGCCGTTACTGCTGCGCTGCGCGTAGGAATTGATGTCTCGCGTTCTAATAGAGATCGACCTGGGGTGATTTCATCCTCAATTTCACCGACGATATTTTTATCAAAGTCCCTCGCCTGAAGTGTGCATGTTGCTGGTTTACTCGGATCATTTCGCTGAATTGAATATCGAATTGAAACTTCTTTATCAGAAGTTATAGAGAAAGAAATTAATGTTGTACGAAACTCGGGTGACGCATGAAATAAACCGGCCCAGAGAATCCAGGTGATTCCGATAATCCCAAGAATTATTGCAGGCAACTTCCAGCCTCGTGTGGGTTTTATACCGTATCTATCCTCGTATGAAAATTCTGAGGAGCCTGCTGTACTCATGGAGACAGATTATCGCGAAAAGTGAGAGGATTCAGACATGCAAAAAGATGTAAATGTGGGCTTTGCTGGTTCACTTACAATGATTTTTTTAACGGTAGCAGTTGTAATCCTTCTTCGTAGTTTTTACAAGCGATTCAACCGGCTTCAAAAAAATAAAGATAACCAACAGAATTAATCCTCCAGTGTTTAAGAAGTTACTTGAGTACACCTCATTACTTCTGATTGCTGCAATCTTCGTCGGGCTTGGTTTCTGGCAACTCGACCGAGCTCGAGATATGAAAAGTATTCTTAATGCAAAACCCGCTGCGACCGCAGCACCTGTTCCGCTAGAAAATTTGTTACAACCCCGAACCGCAATGGATACAAAGGTTGATAGCAAATCTATAACTGCTTCTGGTTTCTATGTAGCGATTTTCAAGGCACCCAATCAAAAAGATGCAACGAATAAAGTTAGTGAATGGGAAGTTGCGCTCCTACAAACAGATACGAAATCTGGAATTTTGGTTGTTCGCGGTCTATGGTCGGAACGATTGAAAGAACCGCAACTTGCAATGTCCAACCGAGTTGAATTAACAGGCATTATACGAGCACACCAAAATGAAGATCGGGCTCTAAATTCTCCTGGCGTCATTTCCAGACTTGATAGCAGTGTTATTGTCGGTCTTACAGATTTAGATTTGTATGACGGATATGTCATTGCCATTGATGAGAAATATCGAGATGGTGACATTACTCGAACGAGAGTCACACCAGAGATACGTACTTCACGAATTCCTGGTTTTTATTGGCAACATATTTCGTATGTTGTAATTTGGTGGCTTATGGCGGCCGTGGTTCTTTACCTTCCGATATATCGTCGTAGAGTTGCGGACTAAGGGGGAATCATGAGCGGTGTATTGATGCGATTTCGAGTGATGGCGATTATTGCTGGGGTTATGTCACTTCTATTGTGGTTTGGTTATATGCCAGCTAAATACATCGTGGACAATCCGGCGCTTTTGGATAATTTGCGATGGGTTCCGATGGTTCACGGATATCTGTATCCAATTTATGTTTTAACTGCAATTCAATTTGCAGCAGTGGCTCGTTTTCCATTACGGCGAATGATCGGATTTATTCTTGCCGGAACTCTTCCAGTTGCTTCACTGATTGCGGAGCGTCGTGTTGTTAAGCAGTATTCGTAAGTTAGTCAAATCAGCGCTCTATCCACTTTATGAGTGGCGACTAGTTCGTGCTTTAGATTTTTCACAGACTCCACATCACGTGGGTGTAATTCTTGATGGTAATCGGCGTTGGGCTAAAGCCAATCAACTCGATTCACACGACGTTGGTGTCTCTAACTCAGCACGCGGCCACCGAGCGGGAGCAGAAAAAATAATTGAATTTCTTGGTTGGTGTGACGAAGCTGATGTTCGAGTCGTAACCTTGTGGCTGCTCTCAACAGATAACTTTAAAAGATCCCAAGAAGAGCTCGATGCACTCCTGAAAATCATTGGCGAAACAGTAGATGCTCTTGCTGCAACTAAGCGCTGGAATATTAAGGCTGTCGGCGCCTTGGACTTGCTGCCTGAGTGGCTTGCAACGAAGTTGAATGATCTCAAGCCATTTAGAAGTGATGGCGTAGAAGTAAACGTTGCCATTAGTTACGGTGGTCGACGAGAGATTGTCGATGCAGTGAAGAGCTACTTGGCATCTAGCGCCGATCAAGGAAAGAGCTTGAGTGATGCAGCAGCCGGCTTAGATGCGGATGAAATTGCTAAATACTTATACACCGCGGGACAACCAGATCCCGAGTTAATAATTAGAACATCTGGTGAACAACGACTTGGTGGCTTCTTGCTGTGGCAGAGCGCACTTTCGGAGTACTACTTCTGTGAAGCTTATTGGCCAGACTTTCGTCGTGTCGATTTTTTTCGAGCCCTCAGAGCCTATTCTTTACGCCATAGGAGATTCGGAGGCTAGGGATTGACTGTTGGTAATAAAGGCCGAAAGACATATGTTCTGGACACCAGCGTTTTACTTGCAGATCCCGGGGCTTTAGCCCGCTTCGCCGAACATGAAGTTGTTGTACCAATTGCAGTAATTGGCGAGTTAGAAACAAAGCGCGATCACCCAGAACTCGGTTATTTTGCAAGGGCAGCGCTTCGCAGCCTCGATGATATTCGATTGAAATATGGTCGCCTCGATCAACCTATTCAAATAAATCCTGAAGGCGGAACACTCGCCGTTGAGCTAAACCACACAGATTTAACTTCAATGCCATACGGCTTTTTGCGAGATGGCACCAATGATTCGAGAATTCTTGCGATAGCAAAGAACTTAATGACAGATGGAAGAGATGTTGTGCTAGTTACCAAAGATTTACCACTTCGAGTTAAAGCATCTTCTGTGGGTGTTGAAGCTGAAGAGTATTTAGCCGAACTTGTTTCAAGTAGCGGATGGACTGGCATCGAAGAACTAACAGTCGGTTCTAACGTGATTGATGATTTATATGCATCAGATTTTGCAGATCACGAAGCAGCACATTCAATGCCGATTCATACTGGCGTTGTACTGCACTCAGATCGAGCGAGCGCTCTTGCACGAGTAACAGTAGATAAAAGACTTCAATTGGTTCGTGGCGACCGTAACGCTTTTGGACTTCATGGAAGAAGCGCCGAACAGAGAATTGCGTTGGACTTATTGCTAGATCCAGAAATCGGAATTATTTCGATGGGTGGGCGAGCTGGTACAGGTAAATCTGCGCTCGCTTTATGCGCAGGATTAGAAGCAGTTATGGAACGAAGGGCTCACAAAAAAATTGTGATTTTCCGCCCGTTGTATCCAGTCGGTGGCCAAGAGCTGGGGTACTTGCCTGGAAGTGAAGGCGAAAAAATGTCTCCATGGGCTCAAGCAGTCTTTGACACTCTCGGTGCGTTGGTGAGCCAACCCATCATCGATGAAATCATTGATCGCGGACTCATTGAAGTTCTTCCGCTCACTCATATCCGCGGCCGATCGCTGCATGATGCTTTTGTGATTGTCGATGAAGCTCAATCCCTAGAACGGGGTGTATTGCTCACGGTCCTCTCTCGAATCGGACAGGGGTCTCGAGTGGTCTTGACTCACGACGTTGGCCAGCGAGACAACCTTCGAGTAGGTCGTCATGATGGAGTTGTGGCTGTGGTTGAGACTCTCAAGGGTCATCCACTCTTTGCTCACGTAACTCTGACCCGATCAGAGCGCTCGGCGATTGCCGCTCTTGTCACTGATTTACTTGAAGGCCCGATCTCGAACTAAAGTTTAATCTCACACTCACATTTCGGACATAACGGACTTTCACAGTGCTGACCTGCACTTTTACTTATCCCCAGATTCAATAATTTCTGCGAATTTGCGACTCACGCCCGTATTAAGTTGCCCGACTCACCCCTACAAGACACTCTAATGTCATCTCGAACCCGAGAAATTCTTCGAAAGGAGGGCGTCGACGATGAAGATGCGAAAGATACTACTCGCGATCTGGGCAACTGTTGCGACCCTTCTTTTTGTTACGAGCGCCCAACCAACGGCGTATGGCCTCGAATTTCCGATGACCACTCGCTTGGTTCTACCGGAGGACCCAGCTGGTACCGCGCTCTTGGTGGTCGCTCCATCAACAGCCTCTACCATCTCGGCGTCTTTGACCTCGGCTCTTGAATCTCGTCGAACAGTTTTCTCTAGCGAGATTGCACAGGTTTCAGCCATGAGTATTGCAATCGAATCTGCGCGCGAACCTATGGGTGCCAAGAAATTCACCAAAGTGATGATGGCAAATGAATACGGCTGGGACGAAGCAGAGTACACATGCCTTAATCGTCTGTGGACCAAAGAGAGCCACTGGAATTACCAGGCGCGCAATCCTCGATCAGGTGCCCACGGAATTGCTCAAGCTCTTCCGGCAACAAAGATGGAACAAGTCGGAACCGATTGGCGAACAAATCCAATTACCCAGATTCAGTGGGGACTTCTTTACATTTCAGAGCGTTATGACACACCTTGTGCCGCGTGGACTAAGTGGCGCCACAGCCATTATTACTAATTCGGCTTCTTTCCAATAGTTAATGGCTTAGAGGTCTCTGCAAAAAAATCATTTCCTTTATCGTCAACAACAATAAATGCTGGAAAATCTACGACATCTATTTTCCAAACTGCTTCCATTCCTAACTCTTCGTAATCAAGAACTTCAACTTTCTTGATGCAATCTTGAGCAAGTCTTGCTGCTGGTCCACCGATAGATCCGAGATAAAAACCACCATGTGCTTTACAGGAATTTGTAACAGCTAAGGAGCGATTGCCTTTGGCTAACATCACAAAAGATCCGCCGCGAGATTGGAAATACTCAACGTATGAATCCATACGTCCGGCTGTTGTCGGACCAAATGAACCCGATGCATAGCCAGCGGGAGTTTTTGCAGGACCTGCGTAATACACCGCATAATCTTTTAAATACGATGGCATTGGTGCACCAGAATCCATCGCCGCTTTAATCTTTGCATGCGCTAAGTCACGTGCAACAACAAGAGTTCCTGAGAGAGAAAGTCGAGTCTTTACAGGGTGATTTGATAACTCCGCACGAATCTTTTCCATGGGTTGATTGAGATCAATATTTACAACGCCATCAGCTAAGTGTTCATCGTGAGTATCTGGTAAGAATCGAGCGGGATCTCGCTCCATTTCTTCAATGAATATGCCCTCTTTAGTGATCTTTGCTTTTGCTTGTCTATCAGCTGAGCACGAAACCGCAATTGCGATAGGAAGTGATGCACCATGTCGTGGAAGACGGACTACACGTACATCGTGGCAGAAATACTTTCCACCGAATTGAGCACCGATACCAAGTGTTCTGGTGAGTTCAAGAATTTCTTTTTCTAGCGCGATATCTCTAAAGCCGTGACCCGTTTTGGCATCGCCAGAAGTAGGTAGTGAATCTAAATAGTGAGTGCTTGCTAATTTTGCGGTCTTCACTGTGTGCTCAGCGCTGGTTCCACCGATAACAATTGCCAAGTGATACGGCGGACATGCAGCAGTTCCGATTGATCGCAATTTTTCATCTAACCATGTCATAAAACTTGTCGGATTAAGGATTGCTTTTGTCTCTTGATATAAGAAGGATTTGTTTGCGCTTCCGCCACCTTTTGCAATGAAAAGGAAGTTGTATTCATCAGGGTGTTCGCTATCTGCAAAGATTTCAATCTGAGCAGGAAGATTATTTCCAGTGTTTTTTTCTTCCCATGTTGTGACTGGAGCAAGTTGGGAATAACGCAGATTTAGAGTTGTGAAGGCGTTGTAGATTCCTTTAGAGATAACCTCTTCATCTTTACTCTCTGTAAAAACATTTTGTCCCTTTTTAGCCATCACAAGAGCCGTGCCAGTATCTTGGCACATAGGCAAGATGCCACCTGCAGAAATATTTGCGTTCTTTAAAAGGTCTAAAGCCACAAAGCGATCGTTAGGAGAGCTTTCTGGATCTTTCAAGATGCTCGCTAATTGTTCGAGGTGGGATGTTCGCAGATAATGTGAAATATCATGCATGGCGGTAGATGTGAGCATCTCAATTGCTTCAGGTGCAACGTTAAGAATTTCGCGATTACCAATTTTTTCTACGGATACTCCGGCGGAACCTAGATTGCGGTAAGTGGTTGTATCTTCACCAATTGGCAATAAGTCACTGTATGAAAATTCTGGTGCCATAGTTATTCAGCTTTTGGCTTGGCAGCGCTTAACTTCTTGCGCGCACCATCTAGCCACTCTTGGCAGATTGCTGCTAGTTCTTCTCCGCGCTCCCACACTTTCAAGGATTCTTCGAGGGTTGCACTTCCGGCTTCAAGAGATGCAACAACCTGCGCTAACTCTTCGCGCGCTGCCTCATAGGAAAGCTTTTTCTCCGTAGCCATGAGATAAATGTACTCCTTGCCTATTTATCTGTAACTGTGGCGTTGGTCTCGCCAGCAGCAAGTCGCAAACGAAGTTTTTGACCAATTTTTAAACTCTTGGCATCGCGAGCAATAGAACCATCTTCTAATTGCACTACTGAATATCCACGATCTAACGTCGCTTGTGGCGAAAGCGCTCTGACTCGAGCGCGCATTTGTGTGAGATCTTCTGCGGCAAGAGTTAATCGTGAAGAAAAACTTCGGATGCTTCTATCGCGCAATCCGCTAATTATTTCTTCACGGCTAGTAACTAAAACCATGGGATCTCGTAAAACAGGACGATTTACTAAATTTTCGATTCTGGATGTTTCTAAATCCAGTGATGAAAGTATGTATCTCTTGGCGCGATCACGTAGAGATTTAATCAGTTCGAACTCTTCGGAGATATCAGGGACGACTCTTTTGGCTGCATCAGTCGGTGTCGATGCCCGAACATCTGCAACAAGATCTAACAATGGCGAATCTTTTTCGTGACCGATGGCACTCACAATTGGCGTCTGGCAGGACGCAGCAAGTCGCACTAATGATTCATCACTAAAAGGAAGCAAATCTTCAAACGATCCGCCACCACGCGTAATGATGATGACATCAACATCGGCCATGGCTTCGAGTTCAGAAAGAGCCGCAGAAACTTCGACAACAGCAGCGGCTCCCTGCACCGTTACTTCGCGAATTTCAAATTCAACTGATGGCCATCGACGTTTGGCGTTCTCAACAACATCTTTTTCTGCATCTGTATTGCGTCCACAGATTAAGCCCACTTTTCTTGGAAGTAAGGGCAGTGCAATCTTTCTTTCAAGGGCAAATAAACCTTCATGTGCCAGAAGAGTTTTTAACTCTTCCAATCGAGCCATTAATTCGCCTATTCCAACTTGACGAATTTCTCGTGCGGAGAGAGTGAGCGAACCATTCTTGGTATACCAAGAAGCTTTTGCGTACATGACAACGCGTGCATTCTGCGGAAGAGGTGCAACGTTGGATAGAACAGATCGATGACACATCACCGAAATACTCATGTCAACACTTGTATCGCGCAATCGCATGAATGCCATGCCACCGCTTCGTTCATTTATTTCTGAAATTTCGCCTTCAACCCAAATAGGACCGAGTCGATCTACATAATCTTTTATTGCTTCAGTGACCACGCGTACAGGAGCGGGAGAATCACTTGAAGTTTCGAACATGAGGCGAGCCTAATAGACTGCACCTATGGCCAAGAGAATTCTCCTTGCTGCGCCGCGCGGATATTGCGCAGGTGTTGATCGCGCCGTAATTACCGTTGAAAAAGCTCTCGAACTTTATGGCGCACCTGTGTATGTGCGAAAAGAGATTGTCCATAACAAGCACGTCGTCTCAACTCTTGAAGCGCGTGGAGCAATTTTTGTTAATGAAACCGATGAAGTTCCAGAAGGCAAAACAGTAATTTTCTCCGCTCATGGCGTATCTCCTGCAGTTCATGAACAAGCAGCATCACGCAGTCTTAAAACGATTGATGCAACGTGTCCACTCGTAACAAAAGTTCATCACGAAGCAAAACGTTTTGCTGCAGAAGATGCTGAAATTTTACTCATTGGTCACCATGGGCACGAAGAAGTAGAAGGCACTGCAGGAGAAGCAGTCGGAAAAGTAAAGATTGTTGATGGTCTAGATGGCGCACGAACGGTAGAGCCGACTCCTGGAAAAAAACTTGTATGGCTCTCTCAAACAACGCTGAGCGTTGATGAGACTCTTGAGACTGTAAAAATCCTGAAAGAGCGTTTTCCAGAGATTTCAGATCCACCAAGTGATGACATTTGTTATGCGACTCAAAATCGTCAGGAAGCCATTAAAGAAATTGCTCCACAATCAGATTTAGTAATTGTTGTTGGGTCACAGAATTCATCCAACTCCGTTCGTCTTGCTGAAGTCGCACTCGAATATGGCGCCAAGGCATCGCATCTTGTGGATTTTGCTCAAGAAATTCAAGAGGATTGGCTAGAAGGAGTCGAGACAATTGGTGTCACTAGCGGTGCATCAGTTCCCGAAATTTTGGTTAAAGATGTTCTTGCATTCTTAGCTGAGCGCGGCTTTTCTGATGTACAAACCGTTACAGCCAAAGAAGAGTCACTTTTATTCTCCTTACCTCCAGAATTACGAAAAGATTTGAAAGCTGCCGGCAAGTGAAAGCTATTCAGCTAACTGCATTCGGTGGACCCGAAGTTATGTCTATCAGTGAAATTGCAGATCCAATTCCTGGCGCAAATGAAGAGTTAATCAACGTAACTTCAATTGGAATTAATTACGCAGATACTCATCAAATCGAAAACGGATATTTAGCACCCCAAAAATTACCCCTTATTCCGGGTCTTGAAGTTGTTGGAACAACTCAAAGCGGTCGACGAGTTCTTGCCTCTGTAAGTGGTGGGGGATATGCACAAAAGGCAGTGGCAAATAAATCTGTCATGATTGATATTCCAGACGGCATAACAGATGGTCAAGCACTTTGCATGTTGGTGCAAGGAACAACTGCTTGGCATATCTTAAAAACTGTAGGCCATGTCAAACCTGGCGAAAGCGTTGTGATTCATGCAGCAGCAGGTGGCGTCGGAACTATTGCTATTCAATTGGCAAAGATGTGGGGAGCTAAAGTCATCGCTGTTACATCGTCGGCAGAAAAATCTGCACTTGCCGAAAAACTTGGAGCCGATGTTGTTGTTGACGCAAAGTCAAAGAATTTAGCCGCTGACATGCTTTCAGCAAACGGTGGCAAACCTGTTGATCTAGTTTTAGAAATGGTTGGCGGAAAAACACTCGATGTATCCCTTGAAATATTGGCACCATTTGGTCGCCTTATTACCTACGGCAACGCATCGCGCACAGCAGCGACTGAAATTAATCCAGGATCCTTAATGGGTGGAACAAAAACAATTACGGGTTTTTGGCTTGCACATTGTTTTGGAAACAAAGCACTTCTCAATGATGTAATCGAGGAACTCTTTGTACTCGTACTTGCAGGGAAATTAAAACCAGTTGTAGGTGCAACATTTGGATTGAGCCAAGCGCGACAAGCACATGAAGCGATGCTTGCTCGTCACACAACAGGAAAAATTACCCTCGATCCTGCGTTATAAACGCTCTCTTTTTCATTTTTTGCATATGAGGTTGTACGCTCACACTTCTACCACTGCCCCCCTAGCTCAGTCGGTAGAGCGTTTCCATGGTAAGGAAAAGGTCACCGGTCCGATTCCGGTGGGGGGCTCGAACGTGAAATAATAAAAGATGTAGCAATACATCTAAGGCGGGGTAGCTCAGCTTGGTAGAGCAAGCGGCTCATAATCGCTGTGTCGTGGGTTCAAATCCCGCCTCCGCTACTAGTAGTTAAGCGTTAATTTCGTAACGCGAAGAGCCTCAGGTAATCTGAAGCCTCTCAATCGATGAAGGAGTATGACCATGGCAAGTAAGAGCGCGGACGTTCGTCCAAAGATCACCATGGCATGTGTTGATTGCAAAGAACGTAATTACATAACAAAGAAGAACCGCCGCAATGATCCAGACCGCATGGAACTTAAGAAGTTCTGCCCTCGTTGCAAATCTTCAACTCTTCACCGCGAAACTCGTTAATGCTCAATCCCGATAGCGTCGGGCGCACCTTTGCGGGTGTAGATGTCAACACTGTTACTCAAGAAGAAATCAACTCCTTTGCCGCCGTTATTGGTGAAAAAAATACCTCTGTAGCGCCTCCCACCTTTTCTATCAAAATTTCTTTGCGCGAATTTGAAAGCATTTTGACCAAGCCTGAAATTGGGTTGGACTGGACCCGGCTTGTACATGGCGATCAGAAATTTGAAATATTTCGTCCAATTGTTGCGGGGGATTCATTCACCACTTCGGCCACTATTGAAAGCTACAAAGTTGTTGCCGGCAATGAAATCGTGACTGTTCGCTCGGATCTTTTTAGTGGCACAGAAAAAGTTGTCTCGTCATGGTCAACTTTGGTGGTTCGAGCATGATGGAAATTGGCACAACGATTCCTTCACATGAATTTGAAATCAATAGAGATTTGCTCAAGCAATACGCAGAAGCAAGTGGTGATCACAATCCAATTCACCAGGATGAAGTCTTCGCAAAATCAGTTGGACTTCCAGATGTCATTGCACACGGAATGCTGACGATGGCTCTAGCTGGAAAATACATAAGCGATTGGGCTGGCGGGCCGCAGAATGTAAAAGAATTTTCAGCGCGATTTACGAAACCCGTAATAGTTCCTGCTGGGAAAAGTGTTGACCTCACAGTTTCTGCCTTAGTTACAGAAGTGACTAGTACCGGCGTTCGTCTCGAAATTTCTGCAACATCGCAAGGTGTAAAAGTTTTGGGAATGGCTAAAGCGTTTGTCGTCCAAGGAGTTTAAATTGAGTGCTCCAGAAAGTTTGCACGAACTTGGTCGTGCCAGACAAGCAGCACGAGCAGAAAAGAATTTCGCTCTAGCTGATCAACTCAGAGATCAAATCGCCCAAGCCGGTTATGAAATAGTTGATGTAGCTAGTGGATTTGAATTGCATGAAAAATCCTTAGTGCAAAACGTTGCTGATATTCAGAAGCTCAAGAATCTACCGAAGAGCGATCGTGCTATCACTGTTGCAATTATTGTTAATGGTTTCCACGATGATGCAATTACTAGCGTTAACTCTATAAAGGCTTATAGCTCAGCCGAAATTATTGTGTTGGCAACTCAGCCTGCAAAAGATTTAGCGTGCATTGTTGATTCACAGACACATGTTATTCAGCTTGAGAAGGATCCAGGTTGGGGAGAATGCGCCAACGCACTGCTTCGAATTGCAGCAACGCCCTTTGTAGTCATCATGGATCCATCGACAAATTTTACCGGTGATGCTATTTCACCTGTTACACAAGAACTTACGAAGAGAGATTTTGTAGCTGTTGGTTGGCGCGGAGGTTTAATTAATATTGAAGATCAATGGCGCAGTGTTGATGACAAAGGTTCAGGCGAAGTAGATGTTCTCTTTTCATACTTCCTTGCCGTCGATAAAGAAGCAGCACTACAAGCGGGTGGATTTAATGCACGTGCAATTTATTATCGCAATGCAGATATTGAGTTTTCTCTCCGACTTAAACATGCATCCGGCCATCTCTTGCAGATGGATCTTCCTCTCGAACAAGGTCGTCATCACGGTTATTACGACACCGACGAAAGTTTCCGCGATACGCAATCGAAGAAGAATTACGACCGCATTCTTGAACGCTTCCGAGGCAAAGAAGCAATTCTTAGCCCGCGTCGGTAACCTTTACCTATGGCTGATTTATCGGATTACACATCACTTCGCGTGGGTGGTCCTGCCAAGAATTTCGTTGAAGTTTCTAGTGAAAAAGAAATAATTGCCGCGATTGAAGGCGCCGGTGATTCACCAATTCTAATCATGGGTGGCGGAACAAATATTTTGGTCAGCGATGAGGGTTTCGCCGGAACCGTTATTAGAATTTCTAATAACAAAATAGAAGAAGAAGTCGACGCGTGTAGTGGAGCAACACTCACAATTGGAGCAGGTGAAAATTGGGATGATTTTGTAAAGGCCACAATTGCCAGAGGTTTTGCTGGATTAGAAACTCTCAGCGGAATTCCGGGCACAGTTGGGGCAGCACCAATACAAAATATTGGGGCATATGGGCACGAAGTTAGCGAATTCATCACTCGAGTTCGAACGTATGATCGCCAGAGTAAATCAGTGAAAACTTTTACCAATGAAGAGTGCGAATTTTCTTATCGAAATTCTCATTTCAAAACGCATCCGGGCCGATACGTTGTGCTTGATGTTGCTTTCCAATTGCGAATTGGTGAGATGACAACGCCAATTACTTACATCGAATTAGCTAACGCACTTGGTATCGAAGTTGGCGCAAAAGCAGCAGTTCATACGTGCCGCGAAAAAGTTTTAGAACTTCGATCACGAAAAGGTATGTTGCTATCTGAAAGCGATCACGACTCGTGGTCTGCCGGTTCATTTTTTACAAACCCAATTGTTAGCGCTGAAGTTGCTACTCAACTTCCAGCCGATGCCCCTCGTTGGCCTCAAAGAGATGGTCGCGTAAAGACTTCAGCCGCGTGGTTAATTGAGCACTCAGGAATAACTAAAGGTCTAGCAATCGGGGGTGCTCGAATTTCTACTAAGCATGTTTTGGCGCTAACAAATAGCGGCGATGCGAAGGCTTCAGAGATAGCTGCGCTTGCAAAGTTGGCTCAAGAAAAAGTTCTCGCAACTTTTAATATTTCGCTCGAACCAGAAGTTAATTTAGTAGGTCTTAACCTTCAGTAAGTAATTTCTTGATTCGGCTAATTCCTTCAACGATATCTTCATCACCAAGAGCATAAGAGAATCGCAAATAACCAGAAGGACCGAATGCTTCGCCCGGCACAGCAGCAACTTCAACTTCATCCAAAATTATTGTTGCTAATTCAGCAGAAGTATTCGCAACCTTTCCACGAATATTTTTACCGAGTGCGCCTTTAACCGACGGATAAACATAAAAAGCACCGGTAGGCATTGGGCATTTAAAACCAGGAATTTCGTTGAGCAAGCCCACAATCAGTTTGCGACGTCGATCAAATGCTTCACCCATTTTGTGAACGGCAGACAAATCACCAGTAAGGGCTGCAATGGCTGCTCGTTGTGAGACGTTTGAAACATTTGATGTCAGATGTGATTGTAAGTTTGTAGCTGCCTTAATGACATCTTTTGGCCCAATCATCCAACCCACGCGCCAACCAGTCATTGCATATGTCTTTGCAACTCCATTAATAATAATTGTTGAATCTGCTAGTCCCGGAACGATTACGGGCATGCTTGGTGCTTCAGCGCCGTCATACAAGAGATGTTCATAAATTTCATCAGCGATTATCCAGATATTGTTTTTTAGCGCCCACTCACCAATAGCTTTTACTTGCTCAGGTGAATACACTGAACCCGTTGGATTAGAAGGCGAACAGAATAAGAGCGCTTTTGTATTTGGTGTGCGAGCTGCTTCTAGTTTTTCAACAGATACTAAATAGTTTTGAGTTTCATCTGCAAAAACTTCGATGGCTTTGCCACCAGCTAATTTGATGCACTCTGGATATGTTGTCCAAAATGGAGAAGGAAGAATTACTTCATCGCCCGGATCAATGATGGTTGCGAAGGCTTGATAGACAGATTGCTTTCCACCATTTGTTACAAGAACTTGATCGGCAGTAATTTCATAATGCGAATCACGTTTAGTCTTTGCAACAATTGCATCGCGTAAATCAGGCAGACCAGGTGTTGGTGTGTAACGATGATTTGCAGGTACTGCGGCAGCGGCTGCAGCAGCGCTAACTATGTAATCTGGAGTAGGAAAATCTGGTTCACCCGCACCAAAACCAATAACAGGACGACCCGCAGCTTTGAGTGCTTTCGCTTTTGCATCAACTGCAAGCGTGGCTGATTCAGCAATTGCTGCTATTCGAGTGGAAATTCTGCTCATAGGAGTAAGTCTGCCCTATAAAGCCCCTTGGCTAAGCGCGAGTTAGACCTAAGCGCATATGTACCTCTACAATTCCATGCTCACGAGGATTTGGTATTTCCTATGGTTTCGCCATGCTCTCGCGAAGGGCAGTAGCTCAATTGGCTAGAGTTGCCGTCTCCAAAGCGGCCGGTTGGGGGTTCGAGTCCCTCCTGCCCTGCACGGT
>Ga0214917_10001567_pt1 | contig 29244 bp, 20 predicted proteins | sample LL_1208_BB_MetaG_FD_177983 | JGI IMG/M metagenome (GOLD analysis project Ga0214917, IMG submission 177983) | Freshwater microbial communities from Lake Lanier, Atlanta, Georgia, United States - LL_1208_BB | ecosystem: Environmental > Aquatic > Freshwater > Lake | place: USA: Georgia | collected... | reverse complement strand
ATAGCCTTGGTTTTGCAGGTTTTCCAAGGCGCGGTGTTCTTGCTTGGGTCGGGAATGGACGGCGTACCACAACATGGTTTCAGGGGTGTCTTAGTAAGTTTGACAATTGTAGAGGCTTAAATTTTTGGCCTACGCTTGATACAAAGCAGTTTCCAATGGCTTGGCCTGCACTATGATGAATTTTCACTCTTTAAGGAATCGCCATGGCCAGCATCCCCCCCGAATTTGACCCCCAGCAAATGAGCCAGCGCATGAAAGACTCGGCCCAGCACATCTGGCTGGCTGGCTTGGGGGCATTTGCCAAAGCCCAAGAAGAAGGCGGCAAGGTGTTTGAAAACTTGGTCAAAGAGGGCTCACACCTGCAACAAACCACCCAGCAAGCCCAAGCCAAAATGACCGAGGCCGCAGAAAAAATGGGACAAATGGCCAGTGGGCAAATGGATAAGTTGGAGGGTATTTTTGAAGAGCGTGTGGCCAAGGCTTTGAAAAGTATGGGTTTGCCCAGCGCAGAAGATGTGGCTGCTTTACAAGCCCGTGTAGAGCAGCTGGAAAAACAGCTGGCCGAGCGCAAAAGCTAAGCACCCATGGCCAGCAAAGCGCCGCGTCAAACCGCCGAGCGCATCTTGGCCAGTGCTTTGGGCTTGTTCAACCGCTTTGGCGAACCCAATGTGGCTGCCACCATGGTGGCAGCCACATTGGGAATCAGCCCTGGCAATCTGTACTACCACTACCCTGGCAAAGAAGACATCGTCAGCCACTTGTTTGACCAATTCCAACACGAGTTGAAAGCTCTGCTGCCAGCAGCCCGTGATGTGAAAGACTTGGAAGACGCTTGGTTTTTCCTGCACTCCCTGTTTGAGTTGGTGTGGCGCTACCGTTTCTTGTACCGGGACTTGAACGATTTGCTCGGAAAATACCGCCAACTTGAGCAAGCGCTGAAACAAGTGCTTTCAGATAAACATGCGGCTTTTTTAATTTTGCTGAACTGTTTGAGTGACAAAGGCTGGCTCACGCAAAACCCCACCGAGCGCGACAGCAGCGCCACGCAGATGTTGGTGATGTTGACGTGGTGGCTGAGCTATGAATATGTACAAAACCCACGCCATGCGTTGGAAGATGCCAATGCCCAAGGCGGGGTATCACGTGGTGCGCAGCAAGTGTTGGGCTTGTTGCTGCCTTATTTGCAAGCCCAAGCTAAAGCACAACTGCTGGCTTTGCTGCAGATGTACAACGCGCCGCCCTGTGCTGAAGCGACTTAAGCGGGCGCTAAAAACTGCTCCACCATGCGCACCCAGACGGTGCCACCCAAGGGAATCAGGTCGTCATTGAAGTCGTAGCTGGGGTTGTGCAAGGTGCAAGGGCCGCCACCATGCCCCATCTCGCGGTGCTGGCCTTCACCGTTGGCGATGAAGAAATACGCGCCGGGTTTTTCCAACAACATATAGGAGAAGTCTTCTGCGCCCATGGTGGGTTCTTGCGCCAGCACGTTGTCTGCCCCCACGATGTCAGCCAACACCGAGCGGGTGAATTCGGCCTCTTTGAGGTGATTGATGGTGGGCGGGTAATTGCGCACGAAGGCGAATTCGCAAGTGGCTTCATGGGCTGCGCTGACGTGTTCTGCGATGGTTTTCATGCGTCGCTCGATGAGGTCAAGCATCTCCACGGTAAAGGTGCGTACCGTGCCTTGTAACTCGCAGCTGTTGGCCACCACGTTGGTGGCGTCGCCTGCATGGATCATGGTGACCGAGATGACGCCTGCATCGATGGGCTTCAAATTGCGCGACACGATGGTTTGAAAGGCTTGCACCATCTCGCAGGCAATGGGAACGGGGTCAATGCCGTTGTGGGGCAATGCGGCGTGGCAACCCTTGCCACGGATGGTGATTTTGAATTCATTGCTGGAAGCCATCACCGGCCCTGCACTCACTGCCAAAGTGCCCACAGGCATGCCGGGCCAGTTGTGCAAACCGAACACCGCGTCCACGGGGAATTTTTCAAACAAACCATCTTTGATCATCTCCCGTGCGCCGCCGCCACCTTCTTCAGCCGGTTGGAAGATCAACACCACGGTGCCATCGAAGTTTTTGTGCTTGGCCAAATGCTGCGCAGCGGCCAGCAGCATGGCGGTATGGCCGTCGTGGCCGCAAGCATGCATCTTGCCGGGGTGTTTGCTGGCGTGGGCAAACGTATTGGCTTCGTTCACTGGCAGCGCATCCATGTCGGCGCGTAAACCAATGGTGCGTTTGCCCGTGCCGTTTTTGATGATGCCCACCACGCCAGTGGTACCCATGCCGCGGTGTACTTCGATACCCCATTCGGTCAGCTTGCCCGCCACCACATCGGCAGTGCGTTGTTCTTGGAAACACAGTTCGGGGTGAGCGTGGATGTCACGGCGCACCGCGATGATGCTGGCCGCTTCGGTGGCGATAGAGTCAAGCAGTTTCATAAGTTCAACCTCTGTATTTGGCTTGGGGAATCAGTCTACCCGATTCGTCTTTGCGAACTGCCGTCATAAAGACGTGCAAAATGCAGCCATGACTTCCAACACCATGACATCCAGCGTCCTGGGCGCCTGCCCCCACGACTGCCCCGATACCTGCTCATTGCTCACCACCGTACAAGACGGTGTGGCGATCAAGGTGCAGGGCAACCCCAAGCACCCGCTGACAGACGGTGTGCTGTGTACCAAGGTGTCGCGCTACACCGAGCGCACCTACCACCCCGATCGGGTGCTGCACCCCATGAAGCGCGTTGGCCCTAAAGGTAGCGGCCAGTTTCAGCGTGTCAGTTGGGATGAAGCGTTATCTGACATTGCCACAAAACTCAAAGCCATTGCCGACAAAACGCCAGAGCGCATCCTGCCCTACAGCTACGCAGGCACCATGGGCATGGTGCAAGGCGAGTCCATCGCCATGCGGTTTTTCAACCTGCTGGGTGCCGCCAAACTGGACCGCACGATTTGCTCTAGCGCTGGCAGCGAGGCTTTGACACAAACTTTCGGCAGCAAGGTAGGCATGAAGGTGCAGCACTTCGCCGAAAGCAAACTCATTCTTATATGGGGCAGCAACGTCATCACCAGCAGCGTGCATTTTTGGCGCATCGCGCAAGAAGCCAAACGCCAAGGTGCCAAGTTGGTGTGCATAGACCCGCGTCGAACCGAAACAGCTGACAAATGCGATGTTCACCTCGCGATCAAGCCTGGTACTGACGCGGCGTTGGCCTTGGGATTGATGCACCAACTTATCACCCACGACTGGTTGGACCACAACTACATCGCCCAGCACACCTTGGGCTTCGACGCCCTGCGTGAACGTGCCTTGCAGTGGCCGCCTGAACGCGTCGCCGAGGTGTGTGGTTTGAAGGCGGAAGACATCCGCCAACTCGCCCACGACTATGCCCATACCCAGCCTGCCGCGATTCGCTTGAACTATGGCATTCAACGCTCCCACGGTGGTGGCAATGCGGTGCGTGCTGTGGCTTGCCTGCCCGCGCTGATTGGCGCTTGGCGTCACCGTGCTGGCGGCGTGGTGCTCAGCGCTTCAGGCCATGCTTTGCACAACGGCGCGGCTTTGCAACGCCACGATCTGCATACCCACACCAACGCGCCGTTCATCAACATGAGCACGATTGGCGACGTTTTGAACGCACCAGGCTTGATCGAAGCTGTGGTGGTTTACAACAGCAACCCTGTGGCCGTGGCGCCTGAGTCTGCCAAGGTGGTGAAAGGCTTTGCCCGCGAAGACTTGTTCACCGTGGTGCTAGAACACTTCATGACCGACACCGCCGACCATGCCGACTATGTGTTGCCCGCCACCACGCAGTTGGAGCATTGGGACATCCACAACAGCTATGGTCACACCGACATGGTGCTGAACCGCCCCGCCATTGCCCCCATGGGCGAGGCCAAAACCAACACGCAAATTTTTCGTGAACTCAGTATGCGCATGGGGTTGCACAACCCCTTGCTGCAAGAGGACGACGAAAGCCTGTGCCGCTTGGCGCTGCAAAACCCGCGCAACCTGCAGAGTGCGGCACCCGTCACTTGGGATGCCTTGTTAAAAGACGGTTTTGCCCATTGGCCTGTAGCCGATGCGCCGTTTGCCCACGGTGGCTTCCCCACGGCCTCGGGCAAATGCGAGTTCTTCAGCGAACGCTTAGCGGCCCAAGGAAAAGACGGTTTGCCCGACTTCATCCCCAACTACGAGTCCCCTACGCCGCAAGACCGCTATCCGCTGGCCATGATTTCACCGCCTGCTCGCAACTTCCTCAATTCCAGTTTTGTGAATGTGAAAAGCCTGCGCGACATGGAGGGCGAGCCTCTCCTTGAAATCCATCCCGATGATGCAGCCCTGCGTCAACTCAAAGACGGTGCAAGGGTGCGGGTGTTCAACGACCGCGGCAGCTACGAATGCAAAGCTCAAATCACCACCCGCGCCCAACCCGGCATGGTGGTGGGCCTAGGCATTTGGTGGCGCAAGCTCGGCAGCGATGGCAAAAACGTGAATGAACTCACGTCGCAAAAACTCACCGACATGGGCCGCGCACCGGTGTTCTACGACTGCGCGGTACAGGTCGAAGCCGGTTAACGTGCGGCCAATGAGGCGACTGCAGCCAAGCGTTGGGCGGCGATTTCGCGCAGACCATCAAAAATCAAACCATCAATCAGCACACAACTGACCGACATGCTGGGCGCCATCTTCCACCCCGCGCCTCCTGTCATATAACAAACCGGCTCGGCATGGCAATGCACACGCACATGCTGCACCATGCGCTCGACCGCACCGGCGATGGCAAAGGTGCCGCCGCTGGTGAGGGCGTCGCTGGTGTTGGTGGGGAAAGCACGGACCTCGCCAGTGGGCACCCGCAAACCTGCGGTACCCGACTCCAAGGCACGTAGCATGATGCCGTGGCCGGGCAAGATCAAACCCCCTAAGAATTCACCTTCGGCAGAAATGGCTTCCACGGTGACGGCCGTGCCGACCATCACCACCACCATGGGTCGAGCGGCGGTTTTAGCGGTTTGCGCCCGCATATGCGCCAATGCGCCGATCATGGCAACCCAGCGGTCGGCACCCAGCCGTGCGGGGTGGTCATAACCATTCACCAAACCGGCTTCTTTGGCAGAGGAGACCACCCAATGCGGCGTCAAGTCCCAAAGCTCAAGTTGCTCTTCCACGCGGCGACGCACCGCCTCACCGGCCACGATGCAACCCAGCATGCGATCAGGGACGGGCAAATGCGCCCAGTCTTCATCGGCCAGCTTGTCGATGTTTTCCAAAAACACGGCACCATGCGCCAGCAACTGGGCACGGGGGTGGGGGGCGTCGTACATAGCCCATTTCAAGCGGGTATTGCCAACGTCAAGTGCGATGAATGCCATACAAGGTGTGCGAAGCAACAGAGGGCGAGATGTTACCTAGGTGTTCGCCCCTCAGGTTTGCCTGAAAGCCTTGGCAAATTGAACAACTTCTGCGGCAACGGTTTGGCAGGCTTGCATGGCTTCTTGTGCGCCTGTGCTGCTCGGGTCTTCAAACGAGGTTTGCAACACATTCAAGGTCGCCCCAAAAGGCGTGGGCCAGCCACGCAAGGTGTGGACGATGTCACGCATGCAAGACAAGGTGGTGCCCATGGCCTGCGAACCATAAGCACACACAATGCAGCCCACGGCTCTGCCGCTCAAGTACACCCGCTCGTCTTTGTTCATGTCCTCGATGTAGTCGATGGCGTTTTTCAACATACCTGAGATGCTGCCGTGGTAGCTGGGTGTGGACCAAATCACGCCATCGGCACGGCGCAAGGCTGCTATCAAGGCCGCTTCCGCCGGGCTGCGTTCAGTGCGCCTAGGGTCGTACAGCGCCAAGTTCAAATTGGGGCCCGCAAACAGTTGGGTCTCGCAACCCAAACTGGCGGCGTGGGCCAAGGCAACTTTGAGGGCTTTTTCGCTGGAGGACCCGTCATGCAAGGTGCCACCCAGGCCGACGATACGAAGGGGTTGTGTCATAGGTTTCTTTGTTAACCCATGATGATCGCACACGCCCCAACAACCATGACCTGAGGGTGCGTTAAGAAAGCACAGGTCTTTGAACGGGGTAGCAAGCTTGCAAAGCCTGCGCGGCTTGCAGCACCAGCGCATCCCCAAACATGGGGCCCACCAACTGCACGCCCATGGGCAAGCCATGAGAAGACAGACCGCACGGCAGACTGATGGCGGGTTGTTGGCTCAGGTTAAAGGGGTAGCTGAACGGCGTCCAGCCCAGCATGGCTTGGGCGTCCATGGGGCTGTGACCGGCGGGTCGCGCTTGGAAGGCAGTCACCGCGGTGCTGGGTGTGAGGATCAGGTCAAAGCGCTGCATGAACTGGCGCAAATGCGAGCCCAACACGCCACGACGTTGGTTCAGCGCGTGGATGGCGTTGACATCCAGCTTGGAACCCAGCTCGGCTTGCGCTTTGAAATCGGGGTCGGTCACCGCTTGTTGGGCAGGGCTCAAGCTTTGCCACACTTGGTAAGCACCGGCAAACCACAAACCGGTGGTGATCTCCAAAGGGTCTTCGCTCAGGGGGTCGACCTGTTCCACCACCGCACCCAAATCTTGCAAGTGCTTGGCAGCTTGCGCGGTGGCGGCGCCAATCTCGGGGTCGACATACTTGGCGTAGCCCAAGGTCGGCGAATACGCCACCCGCAAACCCTTCACGCCACTTTGCAAACCCACCAAATAGTCCATGCCGTCAAAAGGCAGCGAGGTCCAGTCACGGGCGTCAGGCTGGCTGATGGTGTTCATCAGCAGCGCTGCATCTTCCACCGTCATGGCGTGCGGCCCCAAATGCGCCACCGAGCCAAACGGCGACAAGGGGTAAGCCGGCACCCGACCAAAGCTGGGCTTCAAACCCACATTGCCGCAAAACGCGGCGGGAATGCGCACGCTGCCCGCACCATCGGTGCCGATGGCCAAAGGGCCCAAACCAGCACTCACCGCAGCGGATGCGCCGCCCGACGAGCCGCCGGGTGTTCGTGCAGGGTTCCAAGGGTTGCGGCTGATGCCTGTGAGTAGCGAATTGGTTTCGCCTTTGCAACCGAACTCAGGGGTGGTGGTTTTGCCCAAGAGCACCGCACCGGCTTCGCGCAAACGTGCGGTGACCGGTGCATCCACCTCCCAAGGCTGGTCGGGGTTGACGGTTTTGCTGCCACGCAAAGTCGGCCATCCTTGGGTGAGGATCAGGTCTTTGATGGACAGGGGCACGCCATCCAAAGGCAGGACGTCTGCGCCACTGCGGCGGTGTGCTTGCCAGCGTGTTTCGCTGCGGTGGGCGCTGGCCAGGGCAGCGGCTTCGTCGATCAGGCAAAACGCATTCAGCAAGGGGTTGAGCCTTGCGATGCGCTCTAACACCGCTTGGGTGGCTTCCACGGGGGAAGCTTGGCCGCTACGGTACAAGTCCAGCAACTGGGTGGCGGTGCATTGGGTCAGGTCGGCCATGGCAACTTCTCCAGTTAAGCGCTTGTACGTGTCAGCGGACTGAGTTTGCGCCAAGGCAAATCCGCGGGGTCAGCGGCCATGGGGCCAGCGGCTTTGGCCACCAACACCTGGCTGGCGATGGGTTCAAAGTCGGCGCGGAAATGGTTGGAGCTTTTCAACACAATCAGCTTCATCGCCTCTGGCGTGATGCCCACGGTGCGCAGCATTTCCCGGTCGAAGAGCTGCGCTTTGCCGCTGACCACCGCCACCAGCACGCCTTGGATACCCAAGCACGCACTGGCGCCCAATTGGCTGGTCATGCCGCGCATCATCGGGCCTTTGAGCACGCACCGCCCCTCACTGACCGCCAACACTTTGGCGCGAACAGCCAGAGGCGCGTCGCTCATGCCTGCATAGGTAGGCACCGACACACCCAGCAGCACATCGATGTCTGCGCCTATGCCTGCAGCACAGGCCTTGGCCGCCACCTCGGGGTGGTAGAGCAAACCCAGCGCCACGGCTTGGGGGTAGCGTTGACCAGCGCCTTGTTGCAACAAGGCATGCAGCATGCCGGTGGTGTTGCTGTCGCCGCCCGCACCGGGGTTGTCTTGGGTATCGGCAATCAACACCGGGCGGGTGTGTTGCGCTGCCAAGGCCAATGCTTGGGTCACCGCTTCGCGTGCAGGTAAAAAATCCATGCGCCATTGAGCGGGTGGCGCAGCCAAGGTGTTCAATGCATCAGCTGCGGCTTTTGCCATGGGAGGCGCTTCAGCGTAAGCCCACAGCACCGGCCCACATTCCTCGAAATCGGCAGCGGGAAAGCCCATGCAAAAACTCAGAACAGAAGTGTGTTCACGGTCGATGTCGGCCATGGCCGCGTAAATGTTGTGGGCCGGTTGCAGCCAAGTCGACTGCGCATTGAGGGAAATCAAATACGGCAAACGGTGGACCGCCACAGCCTCGCGCCGCCGCAAACGTAAACGCCTTTGCAATAAGTCGGCGGCTCGCTCGCCGGTCTCGGCCATGTCGATGTGCGGGTAGGTGCGGTAAGCCACCAAGGCATCGGCCAGCGCTAGCATGCGGCGGGTGACATTGGCGTGTAAATCCAGGCTGGCAACCAAGGGCATGTGGTCACCGATCAAGCCCCGCACACGGGCCAGCAACTCGCCTTCGGCGTCATCGGCATGTTCGGCTACCGCTGCGCCATGCAAATCGAGGTAGACCGCGTCCACACCTTGCTTCAAGGCCTCTTGCAAGTCTTGCAGGATGTCACCAGCGATGCGCTCAAAAGCATCTTCGGTAACGAACGACGAGGGACTGGCACCTGCCCACACCGAAGGCCACAGCTGCCAGCCATGGCGCTTGGCCGCGTCAATAAATCCACCCACCGGAATGTTCACACCGGTGAAATGGTCTTGCATGGCTTGGCCACGGATATAGGCTGGAAATGCGTCGCCGCGGTTAAACGCCGCCCAATCGGCCAAGCTGGGGGCAAAGGTATTGGTCTCATGCTGAAACCCTGCAATAAACACCTGGATCATACGGACACCCCAGGCGCACTTGCCATGAGAGAGCGGGTATAGGCATGCTGCGGCTGGGCGTAAAGCTGCGCTGTTGCGCCTCGCTCAACGATCTGCCCTTGGTGCATGACGATGACGCTGTCACACAGCTGGGCGGCCACCCGCAAATCATGGGTGATGAACAACAAGCCCAAGCCGTATTGCTGCTGCACTTGTCCCAGCAGTTTCAGAATTTGCGCTTGCACCGACACATCCAAAGCGCTGACCGCTTCATCAGCCACCAGCACCTGCGGCCGACACGCCAAGGCACGGGCAATCGCAATGCGTTGGCGCTGCCCGCCGCTGAACTGTCTAGGGTAACGCGCCATGGCTTGGGTGGGTAGCTGCACTTGCTGCAACAACTGTTCGGCCAAGGCTTGGGCTTCAGAGGCCGACATGCCAAAGTTACGCGCACCTTCCACCAAAGACTCACCCACCGTCATACGCGGATTGAGCGATCGGTTGGGGTCTTGAAACACCACTTGCACACGGTGACGCAAAGGGCGCAGCCGCGCTTCGGGCAAAGTAGCGATCTCTTCCTCGCCCCAAAAAATTTCGCCACCACTGGGGTCAATCAAGCGCAACAAACACCGTGCAAAGGTGGATTTACCCGACCCCGATTCGCCCACCACGCCCACGGTTTCGCCCGCACGCAAAACCAAACTGGCGTCATGCAAAGCGCGGTTGGTGTCGTAGGTTTTACCAACCGCTAAGGCACGCAACAAAGGCGGCGTGTCCGCAATGCGCCTCGCAGGTGGTGGCGTCATGCTGGGCACGGCCGCCAACAGCTCACGGGTGTAGGTGGCTTGGGGGTTGCGCAGCACTTGGTCGCGGCTGCCCAACTCGACCGCCACACCTCGGTGCATCACCAACACCTGATCGGCAATGTCAGCCACCACCCCCATGTCGTGGGTGATGAACAGCACCGCGCTTCCCGTTTCTTGCTGCAAAGTTTGAATCAGCTGCAAGATGTCTTTTTGGGTGGTGACGTCCAAAGCGGTGGTCGGCTCGTCACAGATCAGCAAGGCAGGCTTCATGACCATGGCCATGGCAATCACGATGCGTTGGCGTTGACCGCCGCTCAGCTGATGCGGATAGCTCTGCCACATGCGCTCGGGATCGGGCAAACGCACCTGCGCCAGCATGTCCAGCACCGCGCTGCGGCGCTGACTGGACGGCCAATCGGTGTGGGTGCGCAGCAGTTCATCGATGTGCTCGCCGCAGCGCATCACGGGGTTGAGTGCAGTCATGGGTTCTTGAAACACCATGCCCATGGCACGACCACGCAAAGCGCGCAACCGTGCCTGATTGGCGTCGAGCAAGGACTCGCCTAGCAACTGCACCACACCGCTTGCCACAGTCAATTCTTTGTCAAGCAATCCCATGACGGTGGTGGCCAGCACCGATTTGCCCGAGCCGGATTCGCCGACCACGCACAGCGTTTCACCCGCGTGTAACTGCAAGCTGGTGTCTTGCACCGCCATGGGCCTGTCTGCGCCGCTGGGCAGGGCCACATTCAACTTGTCGACATACAAAACCGGCTGCGTCATCAACCTACCCGCTTGGCAAATTTGGGGTCCAGCACATCGCGCAATCCATCCCCTAAAAGGTTGATGGCCAGCACCGTGGGCACCAAGAACAAGGCGGGGAACAAGACATTGCCAGGCTGCTGGCTGAACTGCACCCGCCCCTCGGCCATGATGTTGCCCCAGGTGGGCACATCGGGGGGCAAGCCCAGCCCTAAGAAACTCAAAATCGCTTCGGTCAGCACGGCCGACGCCGCCACAAAAGTGCCTTGTACCAACAGCGGCGCCATGGCGTTGGGCAGAATGTGGCGCCACAAAATGATGGGTGTGGGTGTAGCCAAAGCGCGGGCAGCTTCCACATACGGTTCTTCACGCAAAGTCAGCACTAAAGAGCGCACCAATCGGGTGACACGCGGCACTTCGGGAATGGCAATCGCAATCACCACGGTCGCCACATTCGCGCCCAGGGCCGCCACCAAGGCAATCGCCAGCAGCACGGCGGGTATGGCCATCAAGCCATCCATGAAACGCATCAGCAGCATGTCAACGCTTCGGAAATACCCCGCCAACATGCCACACACACCACCTAAGCCCAAGGCCAACACAGCGGTTGCGATACCCACCACCAAGGAGATGCGGCTGCCATACAGCACACGGCTGTAAATATCGCGGCCAAAGTTATCCGTGCCTAACCAAAAGGTGTGGGCCAGCACTTGACCGTCCGGCAGCGCAAAGTCGCCCGCCACACCCGCGGCTTTATTGATGTGGTTAGCGTCCATCGCAACGGGGTCTACGGTGCCTAGCCATGGGGCCAAGACTGCGACGATGACCATGAAGGCCAACACCGCCACGCCAAAGCGCACCGAACCGTGGTCCCATAAACGGCTTTGCAGCGAGGTAGCCATCAGTGGCGAATCCTCGGGTCTAAAAACACATAGCTCAGGTCCACCAGCAAATTGATGAACACATAGCTGCAAGAGAAAAACAGCACCAAACCTTGAATGACAGGAAAGTCACGGTTGAGCACCGCGTCCACCGTCAGCGAACCCAAGCCCGGGATGGCGTACACCGTTTCAGTAACGACCACGCCGCCTATCAACAGCGCCACCCCAATGCCAATCACTGTGACGATAGGCACCGCCGCATTCGCCAAAGCATGGCGCAACAACACCGCCATCTCGCCTATTCCTTTGGCTCGCGCTGTGCGTATGTAGTCCTCGCTCAAGGCCTCGGACACACTGGCGCGGGTCATGCGGGCAATCAAGGCAATGTAAATGGTGCCCAAGGTAAGCCATGGCAACACCAGTTGGCGCAACCACTCTCCCACACCGCTGGCTTGCGGGCCAAACAAGGGCTTGTAGCCTTGCACCGGCAGCCATTGCAAGCGAATCGAAAACACATAAATCAAGCCATAGGCGATCACAAACACCGGCACCGAAAAACCCGCCACCGAAAACGCCGATAACGATCGGTCCAGCCAACCGCCCATGCGCCACGCCGCCAAGGTACCCAAAGGCACGGCCACACACACCGCCAGCAAAGCTGTGCCCAAAGCCAAAGACAAACTGGGCTCCATGCGCTGAGCGATGAGTTCCAGCACCGGTTTGCCTAAGTAATAGGAGTAACCCAAATCGCCCTGCACCACCTTGCCCAGCCAAATGCCGTATTGGCTGACGATGTTGCGGTCTAAGCCCAACTGGCTGCGGATGTTGGCGATGTCTTCACTGGTGGCGTTGTTGCCCGCAATGACAGCGGCGGGGTCACCGGGGGCCAAGCGCAATATGAGAAACACCACCACCGACACCACCCACAACACGGGCAGCACCGCCAGCAAGCGACGCAACAGAAAAGACGCCATCAGTTTTTGCTCAAGCCCCACATCACGGGTATGCCTGCGGTTTGCAACAGACCACTGACGTTGCTGCGCAAAGCGGTGGGGTTGCGGTACTGGCCCAAGGGCGCAAAGGCCGCGGTTTCAAACACCAAGGCTTGAATCTCGGAGGCGATTTTTTTCTGCTCAGGGCCTTCATGGGCACGGGCAAATTTGGCCTTCAAGGTTTCGATGCGTGGCTCGTCTTGCCAGCCAAACCAGCCGGTCGCGCCCTTGGCGTTGAGCATGGCGCTGCTCAAAGGGCTGCCAATGTCTTGCGCGGTCCAGGTGGTGAAGAACATATTCCAACCGCCTTGGTTGGGCGGCTCTTTTTTGGCGCGACGCGCCACCAGCGACGCCCAGTCCATTTGCTGCAAATCCACCTTGAAACCAGCGGCCTCCAGTTGTTGCTTGGCCACCAAGGGCAGCTTGGTGATGGCCGACAAGTCGGTGGGACGCATCATGACAATCGGTGTGCCGTCATAGCCAGCTTCTTTCAACAACTCACGCGCTTTTGAAGCATTGGCCACGCCGGTGAAATAGCCGGTATTCTCATCGGCCAAGGGCGTGCCGCAAGGGTAAATGCTGCGGCAGGCCCGAGCCAGATCGGGAATACCCACTTGGGTGTTAATGAAGGCTTGCTGGCCAATCGCCAACATGGCGGCTTGGCGAATCTTCACATTGTTAAAAGGCGCATGCAGGTGGTTAAAGCGCATGACGTACTGGTAACCAGCAGGTGAAAAATCGTCCACCTTCACACCTGCGGTTTTTTTCAGCGACTCGTATTGCTCGAAACTGGGTTGCTCCACCATGTCCACCTCGCCAGCTTGCAAGGCATTGAACTGGGTTTGCGGGTCGCGGATGATGACCCACTCCACCCGCTCGAAGTTCACCGGGCGACCACCGGCCAAGCCACTGGGGGCTTCTTTGCGCGACACATACTTGGGGTTGCGTAAATACACCGCTACCGAGCCGGGTTTGAACTCGTCGGCCTTGAAGATGAAAGGGCCAGAACCGATGTGCTCTTTGATTTGCTCGGTGCCAGGGGTTGCAGCGATACGGGCAGGCATGATGAATGGCACATTGCTGGACGCTTTGCCCAAAGCGTCCAACACGATGGCGCAAGGCTCTTTCATCACAAAACGAAAGGTGTTGGCGTCAGGGGTCTCTATCTTGTCGATGAAGCCAAACAAAATGCCCCCCATGGCGTCACGGCTGGCCCAGCGCTTGAGCGACGCGGCCACGTCTTCGCTGGTAACAGGCTTGCCATCGTGAAACTCCAAGCCCGCACGTAACTTGAATGTCCAGGTTTTGCCGTCTTTGGCGGTGGTATAGCTTTGCACCATTTGGGGTTGAATATCGCCCTTGGCGTCTTCGGAAAACAAGGTGTCGTACACCATATACGCATGGTTACGGGTGACGTAGGCGGTGGTCCAGATCGGGTCTAACACCGCCAAATTGGCATGCGGCACAAAGCGAAACACTTTGTTTGCCGGCAAGGTGTTTTGGGCTTGCACTGCTAGCCCCAGCCAACTGGCTGCCAAAACCACACCTATCACTTTGAACCAACTGCGTCGCATACCCATCCCCTTGTTTGCCAAGCTACATTTAAAGCCCAATATAAGCGATTCTCTTTTTGAGGGGCCCAAGCATGGTGATCACCGAACTCAGCGCCAACGAACTCTCGCAAGCCATTCATGCCAAGCAGCTGTCTTGCCTCGAGGTGATGCAAGCCTATTTGCAGCGTGTGGACCAGGTCAATCCCCATTTCAACGCCTTGGTCAGCCTGCAAGACCCTCTAACGCTCTTGGCGCAAGCGAATGCCTGTGACGAAGAACTGAGGCAAGGTCACTCGCGGGGTTGGCTACAAGGCATGCCTATCGCTTTGAAAGATTTGGTGGACGTGGCTGGCGTTCCCACCACCTGCGGCTCACCCCTGTTGCGCGACAACATCCCCACCCAAGACGCCTTGCTGACGCGACGGATGAAAGCCGCAGGCGGCATCGTGATTGGCAAAACCAACACCCCCGAGTGGGGCTTGGGCTCACATACTTTCAACGAGGTGTTTGGCACCACGCGCAACGCCTACAACCCTGCCGTCAGCGCGGGTGGCAGCAGCGGCGGTGCAGCCGTGGCCTTGGCGCAGCGCTTGTTGCCGGTGGCCGATGGCTCAGACTTTATGGGCAGTTTGCGCAACCCGGCCGCTTGGAACAATGTGTTTGGCCTGCGCCCCTCCCAAGGGCGGGTACCCGCTTACCCTGCGGGTGACGTGTGGGTGAGTCAATTGGGCACCGACGGCCCCATGGCCAGAACCATGCGGGACTTGGCATATTTGCTGCAAGTCATGGCCGGCCCCGATGCCCGCGCACCTTTGTCACTGTCTGGCTTGCCCCAAGGATTTGCAAAAACGCTGCAACCCCAAGCCAAAGGTTTGCGTATCGGCTGGTTGGGCAACTTGGACGGCTATTTGCCCATGGAAGCAGGCGTGCTGGACGCTTGCGAAAACGGCTTGAAACGTCTGCAAGACTTGGGCTGCCATGTGGAGCCCGTGGCCTTGGGTTATTCGCCCGAAGCTGCTTGGCAAACCTGGCTGGCTTGGCGACGCGTGTTGACCGCCTCGCGCATCGCACCCATGGTCGCCAAGGGGCGTGACTTGGTCAAGCCCGAAGCGCTGTGGGAGTTTGACCAAGCCGCCGGCATGAAAGCCAGCGAGTTTTTGCAAGCCAGCACGGATCGCACCGCTTTTTACCAGCACATGCTGGGCTTGATGGCCCGCTTTGATGTGCTGGTGCTGCCCAGTTGTCAGGTCTGGCCTTTCGACGCCAGCTTGCGCTGGCCCCAGCAAATTCAAACCCCCAATGGCGCAGTGCAGATGGACACCTACCACCGTTGGATGGAGGTGGTGCTGTATGCCAGCTTGGCGGGTTTGCCCGCGCTGAATGTACCGGTGGGCTTTAGCGCCCAAGGCCTGCCCATGGGCATGCAACTGATAGGCCAACCTCAAGGCGAGCTGGCTTTGCTGTCGCTGGGCTTGGCGTATGAGGCAGCGGTAGGGGATTGGTTGACCTTCAAGCCAGAAAATGGGCTTTTTTAGCCAGGCTACGCTGGGTTTCAGTTCACGTTATGATTGACGTTACGTCAATTTAAAAGCGCTGGCCTGTTGCTCTAAACCCTCGCCATTCTTCATTTTTCCGGCTCGCCCCGTCTTTGTTATGACCGATTTGTCCGCCGAATTCCAAGCCCTGGCCAACTACCGTCCCAAAAACAAGGTGCGCTTTGTCACCGCCGCCAGCTTGTTTGATGGGCATGACGCGGCCATCAACATCATGCGCCGTATTTTGCAAAGCATGGGCGCCGAGGTCATCCATTTAGGCCACAACCGCTCGGTGGACGAGGTGGTGACTGCTGCGCTGCAAGAAGACGTGCAAGGCATCGCCATCAGCTCCTACCAAGGCGGCCATGTCGAGTACTTTAAGTACATGGTCGATTTGCTGCGTGCGCGAGGCGGTGCCCACATTCAGGTGTTTGGCGGCGGTGGCGGCGTCATCGTGCCAGCTGAAATTGACGAACTCCACGCTTATGGCGTGGCCCGCATTTACAGCCCGCAAGACGGCCAGCGCATGGGTTTGGCCGGCATGATTGGCGAGATGATCATGCGTTGCGACCACGACTTGAGCACGCATGCGCCCACTACGCTGAGCGCCATCCAAGGCCACAGCGAAACCCATTGGCGCGCATTGGCGCAACTCATCACCGCGCTTGAAAATGGCCAAGCGAATGCCGAATTGGTGACGCACATGCGCACCCATGCGGCTGGGCTGAAAGTGCCTGTGGTCGGCATCACTGGCACCGGCGGTGCGGGCAAATCGTCGCTGACCGATGAGCTGATTCGTCGCATTCGCCTTGACCAAGACGACAGCTTACGCATCGCCGTCATCTCCATCGACCCTTCACGTCGCAAAAGCGGTGGTGCTTTGCTCGGCGACCGCATCCGCATGAATGCCATCTCGCCTTGGCAAAACGGCTCGCAAGTGTTCATGCGCAGCTTGGCCACCCGCGAGTTCGGCAGCGAAATCAGCGCTGCCTTGCCTGACGTGATCGCCGCCGCCCAATGCGCTGGCTTTGACTTGGTGATCGTGGAAACCTCGGGCATTGGCCAAGGCGACGCCGCCATCGTGCCGCATGTGGATGTGCCCTTGTATGTGATGACACCCGAGTTTGGTGCGGCCAGTCAGTTGGAAAAGATCGACATGCTCGACTTCGCTGAGTTTGTCGCCATCAACAAATTCGACCGCAAAGGCGCGGCTGACGCACTGCGTGATGTGGCCAAACAAGTCCAACGCAACAAAGAAGCCTGGGGCACACCCACCGAGCAGATGCCGGTGTTTGGCACCATGGCCGCCCACTTCAACGACGACGGTGTGACCGCGCTTTACCAAGCCATGAAACCGCGTTTGCATTCGCTGGGCTTGAAGCTGCGTGAAGGCCGCTTGCCTTTGACCCAGGTGCGCCATAGCTCGCACCAAACCCCTATCGTGCCGCCTGCTCGCAGCCGCTACTTGGCCGAGATCAGCGACACGGTGCGTGGCTACAAACGCCGTGCCCGCGCACAAGCCCAACTGGCGCGTGAAGTGCAGCAGCTCAAAGCCGCGTCTGCCATGTTGGCGATGGATGTGAAAGTTCGACCACGTGCCTCTGAAGCGACCTTGGGTTTGGCGACCGAGCGTGAACAACGCTTAGATGCCGATGCCCGCGCCTTGCTCACTGATTGGCCGCAACTGCAACAAGACTATGCGGGCGATGAACTGGTGGTGAAGGTGCGTGACAAAGAAATCCGCACCGCCCTGGTCACCAAGTCTTTGAGCGGCACCCCGGTGCGCAAAGTGGCGCTGCCGCAGTACCACGACCATGGCGACATCTTGCAATGGCTGATGCTGGACAACGTCCCTGGCCGCTACCCTTACACCGCAGGCACCTTTGCCTTCAAGCGCGACAACGAAGACCCGACCCGCATGTTCGCTGGGGAAGGCGATGCATTCCGCACCAACCGCCGCTTCAAGTTGTTGAGCGAAGGCATGCCGGCCAAACGCTTGAGCACCGCATTCGACTCGGTCACGCTGTATGGCAACGACCCCGATTTGCGCCCCGATATTTACGGCAAGGTGGGCAACTCAGGCGTGAGCATCGCCACCTTGGACGACATGAAAGCCCTATATGACGGCTTTGATTTGTGCTCGCCCTCCACCAGCGTGTCCATGACCATCAATGGTCCTGCGCCCACCATCTTGGCGATGTTCATGAACACCGCCATCGACCAAAACCTGGACAAGTTCCGCGCCGACAAGGGCCGTGAACCCAGCGCCACCGAAGCCGCAGACATCCGCGCTTGGGTGATGCAAAACGTGCGCGGCACGGTGCAAGCCGACATCTTGAAAGAAGACCAAGGGCAAAACACCTGTTTGTTCTCCACCGAGTTCTCGCTGAAAGTCATGGGCGACATCGCCCAATACTTTGTGGAACACCAGGTGCGTAATTTTTACAGCGTGTCCATCAGCGGCTACCACATCGCCGAAGCCGGGGCCAACCCCATCAGCCAATTGGCCTTCACCCTGTCCAACGGCTTCACCTTCGTGGAAGCGTATTTGGCACGCGGCATGCACATCGACGACTTCGCGCCTAACTTGTCGTTCTTCTTCAGCAACGGCATGGACCCCGAGTACACCGTCATGGGGCGCGTGGCCCGCCGCATTTGGGCGGTGACCATGAAAGAAAAATACGGCGCTAACGAGCGCAGCCAAAAGCTGAAATACCACATCCAAACTTCGGGTCGCTCGTTGCACGCGCAAGAAATTCAGTTCAACGACATCCGCACCACGCTGCAAGCCCTGATTGCCATTTACGACAACTGCAACAGCTTGCACACCAACGCCTTCGACGAAGCCATCACCACGCCCACCGAAGATTCGGTGCGACGCGCCATGGCGATCCAGCTCATCATCAACCGCGAATGGGGTTTGGCGAAAAACGAAAACCCGTCACAAGGCGCGTTCATCATCGAAGAGCTGACCCAACTGGTGGAAGAAGCGGTGCTCTCCGAATTCGTCTCCATTGCCGAACGCGGTGGCGTGTTGGGCGCCATGGAAACTGGCTACCAGCGCGGCAAGATCCAAGACGAGTCCATGCACTACGAGATGCTCAAGCACACGGGTGAGTTGCCCATCATTGGTGTGAATACCTTCAAGTCACCGCATGCCAATGAGGTGCCACAAACCATTGAGCTCGCCCGCTCGACCGATGACGAAAAGCAAAGTCAGTTGAAGCGCTTGAGCGACTTCCACGCCCTGCATGCACAAGAGGCCCAAGCGCAATTGGCCCGCTTGCAACAAGCGGTGTTGGACAACGCCAATGTGTTCGAGGTGCTGATGGACGCGGTGCGGTGCTGCTCGCTCGGCCAAGTCACTAAGACCTTGTTCGAGGTGGGTGGTCAGTACCGGCGCAATATGTAAACCGCAATAGCGATAGCATCTGCCTCCATGCGAATAGGTTTTTACCAAGAAAAAATCATCTGGCTGGCCCTGTGTGCGCCGCTTTTTGCGCTGACACATTTGGCCAATTCGTGGTTGTTTGATCACATAGCTGTCTCCAACCATATCAGCTGGATTTACTTGCCCGCTTTTTTGCGCGTGGCCTATGTGTTGATTTTGGGTCCCATCTGGGGCTTTGCGGCCATTTTTGTTGGCAGCAGCTTATTGGGTGCCAATTTTGAGGAGAACCTGCTGCAAGCTTGCCTCAATGCAGGGGCTTCTGCGGTCAGCCCATTATTGGCCCTTGGATTGTTTAAGTTGCTTAAAGAACGTCAACTGCGCATCGCACAGCCCAGCGATTTGGTGCAAATGTGTTTGCTTTACGCCTTGCTCAATGCGGTGGTTCATCACTTTATTTGGGCTTACCAGCAGCCCGAGCAACTGCTGTCTGTCAGTCAATTGCCCATCATGATCGTGGGCGACTTGGTAGGTGCTTTGCTGGGTGCGTTCCTCTTTACCTTGCTGATGCGCCGCTCTGGTTTATATCCACTGATCGAGCGTCTGTCCAAAGACAAGCCAGGGTCGCCGCCTTAAACGCCACCGCGCTTGCTGCGGGATAAATCCACCCCAAGTTGTTTGAGCTTGCGGTATAAATGGGTGCGCTCCAAACCGGTTTTCTCGGCTACACGGGTCATCGAACCGCCTTCTTGAGCCAAATGAAATTCAAAATAGGCTTTTTCAAAAGTATCGCGTGCTTCGCGCAAGGGCTGCGACAAATCAAAGTTTTGCACCGAGGCCGGTAAACGAGATGCAGCTGGTTGCGCCTGCACCATGACCGAAGACGTCAAGGGCTGCGACACCGGCTGGCTGGGCACCACACCCAAGATGGGTCGCTCTGGAAGGATAGGTTTTCTGGCCAAGCCTTGGTCCACGGCTTTGAGCAGTTTTTGCATGGTGATGGGTTTTTCTAAAAACGCCAACGCCCCTATGCGGGTAGCCTGCACTGCAGTTTCGATGGTGGCATGACCACTCATCATGATGACCGGCATGTTCAGCAAGCCCGTAGAGGCCCACTCTTTGAGTAAGGTCACGCCATCGGTGTCTGGCATCCAAATATCGAGCAACACCAAATCGGGACGGGCGGCGGCGCGTGCATTGCGCGCTTGCGCTGCGTTTTCCGCCAACTCCACTTGATGGCCTTCGTCGTTCAAAATTTCAAACAGCAAATCGCGTATGCCGAGTTCGTCGTCAACCACCAAAATTGTTGCCATATTGCTTATCAGGTCAGGTTAGCTTGCAGGGTTTGCGATGCGAAATGATAACGATACTTGAGCCCCGACTGTTTCGTCCCCCTCCAGTCGGTTTTTGATCTCGATACGAGCTTGGTGTTCATCGGCAATTTTCTTCACAACCGCCAAACCCAAACCTGTGCCACCGGCTTTGGTGGTGACATAGGGCTCAAAGGCTCGTTGCAACACCGACTCGCTAAACCCGCTGCCATTGTCCACGATGCGCAAACGCACCCGCTGGCTGGATGTGGCTAGTTCGGTCCAGACATGAACCATGGGCTGAGTGCTTTGCGCACTGGCATCTTGTGCATTTTGAATCAAGTTATGCACGACCTGTCGCAACTGGGCTGCATCCCCTGACACAAGTGGTATGTCATGACTCAAATGCCAACTCACTGCTACCAAGGCATTGTCGTTATCGTAGAGAGGCATCATCTCTTGCAATAACTGGTTCAAATCCAAGGCTTGCAAACGCGCTTGCGGCAGTCGGCCAAAATCGCGAAACTCGTTGACCAAGCGTTGCAAAGCATCAACCTGATCCACGATGGTTTTCACCGATTTATGCAGCAAGGCCTGGTCTGTACCCGCCAATTTATCGGCCAATTTCATCTCTAAACGTTCTGCAGACAATTGAATAGGTGTGAGTGGGTTTTTGATCTCATGGGCCAGCCTTCGCGCCACTTCAGACCACGCCTGTGTGCGTTGGGCAGACACGATTTCTGTGATGTCATCAAACACCAAGAGCCACTCGCCTTGGGGCAGCACAGCACCTCGCGCCACCAGGGTGGTGTGCAGTTGTCGCTCCGGGCCAAACTCCACAAAAGTTTGTTGGGTTTTGGTGTCGATTTCAAACGACTGCTGCCAATGGTCAAGGCTGCGTTGTTGCTGCTCTGATGCAAAGTCGTGGAACTGCTCCATGACTTGCCTGCCAAACACCTGCAACCCCTCAATATCGCTTAAGGCTTTGCCTAGATGCACTGCCAAAGGCAATTGCAAAATACGCGTGGCCCCTGGGTTGATCGACAAAATATGCCCTTGTGTGTCGAGTAACACCACGCCTGCGGTAAGGTTGTCGAGCATGGTTTGCAAATGGCTGCGGGCCAAGTTGACTTGGGCCATGCTGTTTTCTACCGACCTGCGCGCCTGCGACAGTTGCTCGGTCATCTGCGCGAAGGCGCGGGTCAGACCGTCCAACTCGTCTTTGCCTTGCAACACAGCTCGCGGACTTAAATCACCCGCAGCAACATCGCGCACACCTTCAGCCAACAGCAACAAGGGTCGGGCGAGTTGATTGCCCAGCAGCACCGCCAACAACACCGCACCAAACACCGCCAAAAACAAACTCAAGGTCAGGGTGCCTATATACATGCGCTTCAAACCGTCGCGGGCCAATGCCCGCTCTTGGTATTGTCTGTTCGCGTCAAGAACCGCCATGGCATTGGCGACCAGCACAGGGGGCAGTTTTTTGACCACTTGCAACACGCGACCTTGGCGATCTAGCTGAAACCCCGTTCCGGTGATTTGTAGCAACAGTGTGATGCGCGGCTGGGCTTCAGTTTGGGGAAAGTTGTCGTCCAAGCCCTCGCTGCGCCAGCTGATCCCTTGGCTTCGCACCTGACGCCACTCGGCAGGCGTGGGCCGCTCGGGTTGCAGCTGATAGCGTTCTTGACTGGCGCTAGCCAAGATCTTGCCAGTGCTTTCCCACAAGGTGACTTCGTTGGCGTCAAGTTGGCTGCGGATTTTTTCAAGCACCAAAAGCAAAGATGCGTCAGAGGTACTTGCCACTTCTTGGCTGGCACTGCGCACACTTGCCGCCAATTCATTGGACAAGCTCTCTAAAGTTGATCGGCTTAAATTCAAACCGGCGTCTAGCGCGACTTCCACCTTGGTGTCAAACCAGACCTCGATTGAGCGGGTCACAAATTGGTAGGACACCGCATAGATCAATAGGCCAGGCAAGATACCAACCAAGGCAAAGATACTCGCCAACTTAACAAGCAAGCGACTGCCAAACTTGCCTTGCCGCAAGCGATAGAACAAGCGCACACCAAACCAAGCAATCACCGCCAACAACAAAGCGGCGAACACCATGTTCAAGCCAAACAAGAGACCGAAGTTTTGTTCGTAGGCTTCCCAACGCTGCGTGGCTTGTGTCAGCAAGAACAACAAGACCAGCGCCATGGACACCAGTATCGTCAGACCCACCACCAACCACCAACCGCGATGCCGTAATCCGGCTGCTGGCGCCGCTGACTTCATTTAAAACTGTCTTCCTGCAGCTTCAAACTTTGGGTGTATTCCAATCCCGAACTGCCACCCAATACGCCAAATTGCAAAGGCTGGGGCAGTTGGCTGAGGTCCAGTTTGAATCGAAACTCCAAGCGCTGCTTGCTGGTCATATCAATCACGGATGTATCCGCTATGCGCCAGCGGGCAATGCGTTGAATGCTTTGCAAGGCCTCTGACAAACTTTCAAAGCTTTGACCTAAACTCACACCCAATCCCGTGGATTGAATCGGCTGTGCAGACACGTAAACACGCCAACGCTTGGACAACGGTTGAAAGCTCAATCGCACAAAACGTTCTGTGCGGCTGACCAACTTGTCAGACCAGTACCAACGCTCGCGCATCACATCGGCTTGCAACACAAACCCAAGTGGCATCCCACGCGATAAAGCGTCTTCCAAGCTTTGGGGTAGCTCAAAACCTATACGTGTACTTAAGTAGATGCCGTCTTCGCTGCGCTGTAAAACTGTTTCTTCAAGCTGCACAGGGTTGTCAGCATGGGCCGGTCTGATGCCAAATGACAATAAAAGCAGCAACGCGCACATTAGCGCCTGTGCGCTTTGCTTGCACAACTTCCAAGCATCAAACATCGGCATTGCGCTGTTCCAGCACCGCATAAAAAAATCCATCAAAGCTATTGACTGCATTGTCTAGGAGGCCTGAGGGGTTTGCCGCCCTGCTCGGCATTAAATGCCCAGGGGATGGACGCAATACCGCCCTAGTGTTGCGCGCAAGAAACGAATCGATTTGGTATTGCCCCTCATCCCGAAAGACCGAGCAGGTGCAATAGACCATGCGTCCGCCTGGTGCCAGCAAGGGCCACAAAGCATCCAGCAAACGCTTTTGCTGTTTGACCAAAGCGGGCAGATCGCTTTCGCGACGCAGCAAAGGGATGTCCGGATGGCGCCGGACAATACCTGAAGCCGTGCATGGCGCGTCAAGCAAAATCGCGTCAAACAATTGTCCGGTCCACCAAGTTGGTGTATCTGCCACATCCGCACACACCACCTTGGCTTGCAAGCCCAAACGCTGCAAATTCTCTTGAATACGCTCGCAACGCTGCACATCAATGTCCAAGGCCCATACCTCTGCATCGGCATATTCCAACAAGTGTGCGGTTTTACCGCCTGGGGCAGCGCAAGCATCCAGCACTTTTAAACGATCGCCATGGCGGACTTGCAAGCCCTTGATCAGCAAGGGGACAGCCAGTTGGGCGGCCGTATCTTGCACAGAACACCAACCTTGCGCAAAACCTTCAATGGCTTGAACCGGTTTGGCTTGACGCAATACCAAACCGTCTTCACCCACCGCATCTGCAAGCATGCCTTGCTCGGCCCATTGCTGCTGCAATGCATCTCTACCGATTTTTCGCCGATTGACCCGCAAGCTCAGGGGTGCAGCTTGTTGGCTGGCTTGCAAAATACTTTGCCAGTCATTGGGGTAGTCGCGCTGAACTCGCTTGATCCACCACAAAGGAAAATTCCATTGTGCAGATAGGCCTTGTAAAGCTTGGTTCATCAGCGTTTTTTCTTCACGCAAAAACCTTCTCACACAGGCGTTGATGAATGAGACTTGCGCCCGCGTCTGAGGGTGGTGTTTGGCCGCTTCCACCAACTGGCTCACCAAGGTATGCACTGGGTACATGACATCAGCGCCTAGCAACAGCAAACTCAAACCTGTGCATAACAAGGCATTTACCGGCGCAGAGGGCGCACGCTTGACCAACAAGTCCCTCACAGCTTGCGTGGTTTCCCAGTGTCGCAGCACCGCAAACAACAGCGCCTGCGCTGCTGGGCGCAGAGCAGGGGCGACTGCGGCCAAGGCATGGCTGTGGTTTTTGCCCTCCAAAACCATTTGCAAGGCTCCCGCACAGGCTTGCAACTGTCGCCACAAGGGCGGGGCTAACGGTGCCAGTTCCTCACTGTGCGCTTGCCTCATGCCAGCTGTCGTGCAGGATGGAATTGAAAGAGTTTGGCCAATAAGGCTGCAGGGTACTGAGCAATGGCGTGGTTGTAATCTGAGATGCTGGCGTTGAAGCGTTGCACTTCGGGTTGCACCAACATGTCCAAGGCCAGCCAACGCTGTTGCAAAGCCTCAGGCACATTGACATAGAACGCATCAGGGTGAATCAAGCCAGCCCAAGCCTGTTGCAACGCATCGGCAGCGTCTTGCAAAGCTTGCGTGCTATCGGGCTCCAGTGGATGGGTCTGCATCCTAGACATTGCCACAGTGAGCAATCCCGCCGAGACTTGCAAGCGTGTCCACGGGTCGACTTCCGATTCGGGCAAATAAGCGCTTCCCCATAACTGAGGTGAGGTGGAGGCGGCAGACACGGCTTGCTGCACCACTTCTTGGTACTGCAAAAGCACGGACTCGAGAGAAATGAATTGCGCACCGATGGCAGCACGCAAACGAACCAAACGGTTGTAAGCACCCAAGGACCAAAAAATCCCTAGGGCTACAAACAACCAAAACCAGCCTGACTTCAGCATGGTAGACAAAGGCCCGTAGGCCTTTGTTTATTCAGCTGAACTCTCTTCGCTGCTGCCTTCTTGCTGCGCCAAAGCGAGTTCTTCCGCTTCGGTTTCGGCAATTTGACGGCGTTCTGCTTCGTCCATCAGGTCTTTTTCTTTGCGGGCACGGTGGTAAGCCATACCAGAGCCTGCTGGGATCAAACGACCCACAATGACGTTTTCCTTCAAGCCACGCAATTCGTCGCGCTTGCCCATGATGGCAGCTTCGGTGAGCACACGTGTGGTTTCTTGGAAAGAAGCGGCAGAGATAAACGAATCGGTAGACAAAGAAGCCTTGGTGATACCCAGCAACAGATTGGTGTAAGTAGCTGGGATCTTGCCGTCTCTTTGCAGCGCTTCATTGGTGTTGAGCATTTCAGAACGCTCCACTTGCTCACCGCTGATGTAGCTGGTGTCACCCACGTTATCAACCACCACACGACGCAGCATTTGGCGCACGATCACTTCAATGTGCTTGTCATTGATCTTCACGCCTTGCAAACGGTAAACGTCTTGCACTTCGTCGACGATGTAACGCGCCAATTCTTCAATGCCCAGCAAACGCAAGATGTCTTGCGGGTCGGCAGGACCGTCCACAATGCTCTCGCCCTTGTTGACCACTTGGCCTTCATGCACCACGATGTTTTTCTCTTTGGGAATGAGTTCTTCCCAAACAGTTCCTTCGGGGTCGGTGATTTGCAAGCGGATCTTGCCTTTGGTTTCTTTACCAAACGACACCGTACCGGTCATCTCAGCCAAGATGCCTTTGTCCTTGGGTGAGCGAGCTTCGAAGAGTTCGGCCACACGTGGCAAACCACCGGTGATGTCGCGGGTCTTTTGACCTTCCACAGGGATACGCGCCAATACTTCGCCAGGTCCCACGTCTTGGCCGTCACGCACTTGAATCAACGCACCGACTTGGAAGCCAATGGTCACTGAGTGGTCGGTGCCAGGAATCTTGACTTCTTTGCCAGAGGCATCCATCAACTTCACCTGAGGGCGAACCACTTTGGTAGAACCGCGGCGTTTCGGGTCGATGACCACCAAGGTTGAAAGACCGGTGACTTCGTCCAATTGCTTGGCGACAGTGAGACCTTCTTCAACATTCTCGAATTGGGTTTTACCAGCGAACTCGGTAATCACGGGACGTGTCAACGGATCCCAGTTGGCCAAGATGGTGCCAGCTTTGATGGCTTGGTCTGGCTTGATGGCCAAAATAGCACCGTACGGTACTTTGTGGCGCTCACGCTCACGGCCCTGCTCGTCATGAATGACGATCTCGCCTGAACGAGAAATGACCACCAACTCTTTTTTGCTGTTGGTCACATAGCGCATGGTGGCGTTAAAGCCAATCACGCCGTTGGACTTGGCGTCGACACTGGAGGCAACCGCTGCACGTGAAGCCGCACCACCGATGTGGAAGGTACGCATGGTTAGCTGGGTGCCTGGCTCGCCAATCGACTGCGCAGCGATCACGCCGACTGCTTCGCCCACGTTGATTAATCCACCACGGCCCAAATCGCGGCCATAGCACTTGGCGCACAAACCAAAACGGGTTTCGCAATTCAGTGCGGTACGGACTTTGATTTCATCCACGCCCAAGAGCTCGATTTCATCAATCAGGTCTTCGTCCAGCATATGGCCAGCAGGCACCAAAGTCTGACGAGACTCGGGATGCACTACATCTTCGGCCACAGAACGACCCAGCACGCGGTCACGTAAAGACTCGATGACCTCACCACCTTCAACGATGGCGCGCATGACCTGGCCATTGGCCGTGCCACAGTCGTCTTCAATGACCACCAAGTCTTGTGTCACGTCGACCAAGCGGCGAGTCAGGTAGCCAGAGTTAGCGGTTTTCAACGCCGTGTCAGCCAGACCCTTACGTGCGCCGTGGGTGGAGATGAAGTACTGCAACACGTTGAGGCCTTCACGGAAGTTCGCGGTGATAGGCGTTTCGATGATGGAGCCATCTGGCTTAGCCATCAAACCACGCATACCCGCCAACTGGCGAATTTGAGCAGCAGAGCCGCGAGCGCCTGAGTCGGCCATCATGTAGATGGAGTTGAAGGACTCTTGCTCAACTTCGTTGCCATGGCGGTCAATGGTTTTCTCTTTACGGAGTTGATCCATCATCACCTTGGACACCGCGTCACCGGCTTTGCCCCAAATGTCGACCACCTTGTTGTAGCGCTCACCAGAGGTCACCAGACCCGAGACGTATTGCTGCTCAATGTCTTTGACTTCTTTTTCTGCGCTCTCGATGATGGCGTGTTTTTCTTGTGGCACCAACATGTCATCGATACAGATAGAAATACCTGCACGGGTTGCCAATCGGAAACCGTTTTGCAGCAACTTGTCGGCAAACACCACCGTCTCTTTCAAACCGCATTTGCGGAAAGAAGTGTTGATGAGCTTGGAGATTTCCTTTTTCTTCAACGCCTTGTTCAGGTTGCTAAAAGGCAAGCCCTTGGGCAAGATTTCAGACAACAGGGCACGACCCACAGTGGTCTCTACCAAAGACACAGTGCTTGTGAATTCACCGGTTTCTTTGTGCTTGACCCACTCGGTCATGCGCACAGTGACTTTGGCAGTGAGTTCCACCACATCGGCGTCGAGTGCGCGTTGCACTTCGCCAATGTCAGCAAACACCAAGCCCTCACCTTTGCCGTTGATACGCTCACGGGTGGTGTAGTACAGACCCAGCACCACGTCTTGCGAAGGCACGATGGAGGGTTCGCCGTTGGCTGGGAACAGCACATTGTTAGACGCCAGCATCAATGTGCGGGCTTCCATTTGCGCTTCCACCGACAAGGGAATGTGAACCGCCATTTGGTCACCGTCAAAGTCGGCGTTGAAAGCTGAACACACCAAGGGATGCAATTGAATGGCTTTGCCTTCGATCAAGATAGGTTCAAAAGCTTGAATGCCCAAGCGGTGCAAAGTAGGCGCACGGTTGAGCAACACGGGATGCTCTTTGATGACCTCTTCCAAGATGTCCCACACCACGGGTGTACCAGCTTCCACTTCTTTTTTCGCCGCCTTGATGGTGGTGGCGATGCCCATCAACTCCAGCTTGCTGAAGATGAAAGGCTTGAAGAGTTCCAAAGCCATGAGCTTTGGTAAACCGCATTGGTGCAACTTCAACGTTGGGCCCACGGTGATGACTGAACGACCTGAATAGTCCACGCGCTTGCCCAGCAAGTTTTGACGGAAACGACCACTCTTGCCTTTGATCATGTCGGCCAAAGACTTCAAGGCGCGCTTGTTGGCACCGGTCATGGCTTTGCCACGGCGACCGTTGTCAAGCAAGCTGTCTACCGCTTCTTGCAACATGCGCTTTTCATTGCGGGCAATGATTTCAGGCGCATTCAATTCCAGCAAACGGCGCAAACGGCTGTTGCGGTTGATGACGCGACGGTACAAATCGTTCAAATCGGAAGTGGCAAAACGGCCACCATCCAAAGGCACCAAGGGGCGCAAATCGGGTGGCAACACTGGCAACACCGACAGCACCATCCACTCAGGTTTGATACCTGATTTTTTGAAGGCCTCAAGAACCTTCAAACGCTTGGCGTTCTTTTTGATTTTGACTTCAGAGCCGGTCAAGTCGTTACGGAGTTTTTCAATCTCCATATCGATTTCCATGGTCTCGAGCAAATCGCGAATGCCTTCAGCACCCATCTTGGCTTGGAACTCGTCGCCCAGCTCGATGCGCTTGGCTTCATAGTCGTCCTCAGTCATGATGGCGTATTTTTTCAGCGCCGTCATGCCGGGGTCGGTCACGACATACGCTTCAAAATACAACACACGTTCGATGTCACGCAAGGTCATGTCCAAAACCAAACCCAAACGGCTGGGCAAGGATTTCAAGAACCAAATGTGGGCGCAAGGTGCGGCTAAATCGATGTGACCCATGCGGTCACGACGAACCTTGGTTTGCGTGACTTCAACGCCACACTTCTCACAAATCACGCCACGGTGCTTCAGGCGCTTGTATTTGCCGCACAAACATTCGTAGTCCTTGATGGGCCCGAAAATCTTGGCGCAAAACAAACCGTCACGCTCGGGCTTGAAAGTACGGTAGTTGATGGTTTCAGGTTTTTTGACTTCGCCAAAAGACCAAGAACGGATTTTCTCAGGGGAAGCCAGTCCAATTTTGATGGCATCGAAATGCTCATCAGGTGTGAACTGCTTAAAGAGGTCGAGTAATGATTTCATGAACG
>Ga0214917_10001566_pt1 | contig 29247 bp, 57 predicted proteins | sample LL_1208_BB_MetaG_FD_177983 | JGI IMG/M metagenome (GOLD analysis project Ga0214917, IMG submission 177983) | Freshwater microbial communities from Lake Lanier, Atlanta, Georgia, United States - LL_1208_BB | ecosystem: Environmental > Aquatic > Freshwater > Lake | place: USA: Georgia | collected... | reverse complement strand
TGTTTATAAATAAGTGACGTTGTTGTTTATATAAGAACCAAACTGACTATGACAATTTAACATACTGCTATATATATACAATAACTAAATCTACTTTAATTTTCTACGTTAACGGAGGCTTGGCACGGCATCTGCTTTCCCGAGAGTTGCAAGTTTTGGGGTCTCCGAAATCCGCAACTCTTTTTTGCTTGACAGGTTTTGAATTTTTTAGTAAACCGCGAAACTTTTTTATATACATATATAAGAGAAGTCACTATTTGTTATTTGATCATTTATTATTTAATATTTGCTGATTTAATATTTAATGTTTGGCAAAAAAAATCCCCGCTGTATTGCTACAACGGGGTTTTGTATTTATTACTATTTCACCAATCTGAATCCTGCCCAGTGGGGTCTTCGTCCCACTCGCGTTGCCACTCAGAATGGCAAGGCTGGCAAACTGCGCTCCGTGCCTTTGGGGGCATCAGAACGCTGCAACGGGCGCAATGGAAGCGCTCTGCGCCGTTTTCGTCGATGACAGGGCATCCGCCAGCTTCATGCCCACAACACGGATAATCTTCACAAGCCATATTGTTATTAGATAGTGATTTAGTTTATAGAACCATCGGGTTCAATTTCACGATACTCAGTAGAGAAACGAGTAACTCGCTTCACCATCACGATGGTCCCAAGATGCTCCGTGCCTTGCGCCGGTTGATTGTTGGCATCCGGTTCAAACGGGAGCCAAGTTGAGAAACGGAACCCTTTCTTGCCAAGGGCGGTTTCGGCTTTGCTTTGGGCGGCAGTGGTTTGATACATAGTGATTTTTTATTTCGTTGTTAACTACGCGCATAAGGTGACTCATTTTCTTTCTGATTACAAGGGAAAACATGATTTGTCACATAAAAGTAACAAAGACACTTGGCACAGTCTATGCTCTCAGAGAGTTGCAAGAGTTGGGCACCCAGAAATCCGCAACTCTAAAAACCCTATTGTATTACAATAGGGCTGTTGTATTACTACTATTTCACCAGATATTTGCAAACATCGGATTAATTTGAAATCCTGTTTTTAGCTTTTGTCTGACACTAACCAGCTTGTTCAAACGCACACTCCAAAACTCCAGACTTTCTATTGAAAGATGATCATGACGCTGTTTATAAAAATCTACCCGTTCTGTCATAAGAGCAATGTCTTGGCTTATCGCGCTAAAGAGTGCAAATGTTTCATCATATGACAGTATTGTGGAAGTAGTTTCCGTTTCTTCGTTTTCGATAGTTTCAATCATATTGTTTTTAAATGAGTATTAACTTACAATAAGAGACTAACACAGCCACACAGGATGTCAAAATTTATTTTTGATCAATTTACATACCTAATCGAGAGTTGCGCCAATCGGGGTCCCCGAATTCTGCAACTCTTTTTGTCTTGACTCTTTTTTTCTTTTAGGAGTGAGATTTTTCTTGACTCTTGGGGAGGCTCCCCTTTTAGTCTATTTAAGGGAGATCGGACAATATTTGCGATTATTTGAAATAATATTTTGACAATCTCCACCGATCTGATACCGTATTGAAGATGAAATTAAAAACCACCTGCGAAATCGAAAAGACCTTCAGCTTGGAGATCTTCCTTGAGTCGCGCAACGATGAGATTGAAATTGAAGTCACGATTGGGTTTGAATGGCAAAGTACCGGAATCGGCGCTTATGAGTACTGGGGACGCACGGGATACGATGCAGGGATCAAGTACCTTGAGCCTTTTGAGACTATCTGGGACTCCGCAGGATTCACTCCAGAGGAGATCAAAGAAATCGAAAAAGAGATTCACTCAAGCCTTGACAAGTGGAGCAAGGAAGCGGAGGAAGATTGCGCGAACGATCACTTTTGACAGCCAAACAGAGACCCGCCTTCGGGCGGGTTTTTACAGTTGCACGTTTCGGGCACCCCGAATCTGGCAACTCTTTTTCTGAGAAAAAGTATTTACAAGATTGGAGTTCCGTGTGAGACTCTCTCTCGTAATGAAAACACAACACGAAAGCATCGATACCGCCAGCGACCTCCGCGACCTCATCGCCGTCACCCCTGCGGAGGAAGCCCCTATCCCCGCAGCCCCTGAAACGAGATACAGCCAAGTGATAATTGACAAGCAAACCTTTCGGGAAATGCGTTTGCAGCTTCTGTCTTATCGGACTGATATCCGATACTTCATGAACAGCGTCGTGACGGAAGAGGAGAAGGATCGAACCGTCGCCAAGTTGACGGAAATCCTTGACAAGGCAGACTGGAACAAAGTCAAGTTCATTAGCTGAAAAACCTCACCCCGCTTCGGCGGGGCTTTACAGTTGCACGTTTCGGGCACCCCGAATCCGGCAACTCTTTTTTTTCTTTTTTCCTTTGACGAGAGGGCTCACCTAGTCTAGTCTTTGGGCATGAAGAAAACGATTGAGTTCTTTCAAAAGGAAGTCTACGGCAACTCTTTGGAGTACATTGCCGACAAATCAGACGCAAAAATCATTTCTCAGTTGACGGGAAAGAAAACCATCACTAGTGTTGAGAGAGAGTTGATCAGAGACCTTTCTGGCGGGCTAGTTGACTTTAAACAAATTTTGCCTCCTTCAAAGTTGAAGTGAGGGCGCTGGTAACGGCATGGTACGCAGGGAGAACTTGCGGCGGGTGTTGATAGTTGGGCCTTTAGAAACACCGTTACCCTCTTTGTTTTGCACTCATGGTGTGTGGGGAGAGCCCACAACAGGGATTTTTGTCAAGAGTTTTTTTTAATGATTTACTCTTGAAATTTTGACCCTCATGAAACAAGCGTAAAACTTTAGAGAGTTGCAGCAAACCGGCACCCCAAATTCTGAAACTCTTTTTTTTCACTTTTTTCTTGCGATTCATTAACTTTCAATCTACTCTTTTCACGAAATGAAAAACCAAATTGTCTCTCTCCTCACCGCTTACGATGAAAAGCAATCCTCTAAGAAAAGTTACAACCGTTATGCTTTGGGTATTTATCTTAATCAATTGGACAATGTGATTTTGGACATTGAACTTGGCGCAGATCCCCGTGCCGCAATTGTGGCTGGATTCAATGGGCGATTGCTGGATTTCATCCTGCGTGGGTTAGGCATGGCGGTATCCTCAAAAGAGGAACAAATGGGCAGTGGAATTTACGCCCCAGTTTCCGCAAATCACCCAGAAGCTTAATCAAATCGCCGCCTTCGGGCGGCTTAGACACTTGCAAGAATCCGGCACCCCAAATCTCGCAACTCTTTTCATTTGATAGTTATCAAGAATCTGATAATGTTTTCCCGTATGAAAAAACAATTGACTGCCTTGGCTCTTATTTGCTCTTTATGCCTGACAACCTACGGCAAAATTAATGAAGAACAATTCTTTAATTCTCTTGCCAAAATTGAATCTTCTGGTAACCCAAGCGCCGTCAATAGGCGTGAACAAGCTTTGGGCATTTATCAAATTCGATTTGCTTATTTCAAAGATTCGGGCGTAAAAGCAAGCCACAAAGACGTATTTGACCCCAACGTGGCAAAAATGGTTTGCAAAGCTTATTTCGCCCGATACGAGAAAAAGGCTCTTGACAATGGAGACTGGGAAGTGTTAGCTAGGCTGCACAACGCCGGTCCCAACTGGCGCAAGAACAAATCATCAACTGATAAATATTGGAATAACATTAAAAAACACTTGTAATAAAATGGAACTCACATTTCTTTCTGACCCCGGCCACGGTTGGCTTCGCGTTCCTCATAAATTGCTTGAAGACTGGAATATTGATATCTTAATATCAGAGTATAGTTATAAAACAACGAACTTTGCTTACTTAGAGGAAGACTGTGATGCTTCTATCTTCATTGACGAAGCCAAGAAAAGGAATTACAAATACTCTATCAATTACAAATTGATTAAAGACTTCGATTACTATCTCAAAAGCGTTGGCAATTACTATAGATTCAACAATAACCTAAGAACAGCATGAATGGAGAACTAAAGATAACAATACAAGAAGTAGTAGATCTTCGTATGGCTTTGATTCATTTAGAACGCCGTATTAAACAATTAATTGCGTTAGAGCATAAAGACTGGCATAAACTGTATGATTTAGATATCCAGTCAGTAGAAAAAGGTAAACAAATACTAAAACAAATAATACAAAGAGATTAAATCACACCCCGCTTCGGCGGGTTTTTCTTTGAGACTTGCAGACTCTGGGCACCCCGAATGATGCAACTCTTTTTCTTTGATTGTCGCGCCGCTTGTGATTACCTTGTCACTGATGAAACTATTGACTGTCGAATTGATGGAGAAACTCAGCAAGGCAGGGGCGGATAGCTATGTGCCCCTCTGCAAACTATTCACCCCTTGGGGCGCAGGGACTTGGCTCATTACGGGCATCGAAAGCGGCATCCTGTACGGCTTCGCTGACTTGGGCATGGGCTGTGTGGAGTGGGGCAGCATTGGCACCTTGGGTGAATTGGAAGCCATCAGGGGGCGATTTGGTTTGAAAATTGAGCGCGATTTGTTCTGGACAGCAAGGGAGGATTTGAATTACTTTGAGTTGGACTCACTTGTTGGGATTTAATAATAATAAAGAATAAATAATATGAAAATGGAAATTGATACATCAGATTTGACTATTCCTTTGAGGTATTACAGGGGATGGGACATTGAGTTCACTACTAGAACAGAAAAGTTCAACTCTCCTCTTCTTTGTTTGTATGGTTTTTCTTGCGTGGCGGATTTGGAAAAAGCAATTGACTATGCTCTGGAAAAGCGGGCAAAAGCAAAATAAGAAAACAACCTTGGGGTCAGGTCAAAAAGCCCCGTTTATTAAATGAAAATCTTACATAAAAATACTACTTTTGAAACAAATACAATAATACTTTTAAATGACATCAAATATCTGATTACCACCAGAGGAGAACTATTCCCAGATAATAAGAAAAGTAAGGCAATTACTTTTGATTTCAAAAGACTAGACGGCGCAAAATTGACAAATAAAGAAGAAAAGATTAGTGACAAAATCTTTAATGAAATAATAAAAGATTAAACGCAAACCCCGCTTCGGCGGGTTTTTCTTTGAGAGTTGCAGACTTCGGGCACCCCGAATGACGCAACTCTTTTTTTTTGACTCTTTTTCCGCCCGTGCTAATGTGTCCGCGTATGAATAACACTGTTAAAAATTCAGTCCGCCACCTTATCTGCAAAGTCTATGACCAATTTGCGTCCAATAAAGACAAAGTTAGTGTCTTATCACTTCCCGGCACTAGTTGGGAATTTGAGAAATATGTGTTAAACAATTATGGCTTTCGTAATTTGTTTGGTTCTCAATTAGAAATGGATCTTGTTTGCTTTGAACGTGATCACGCTACATATGAATATAACGTAGAAGAGCGTTATGATGTGTTAGATAATCATAATGTTAGCTATATAAACGAACACGTTGAACAGGCAATGGAAGTCTATACACAACAGGAAAATGTATTTAGTTGGTTTGATTTCTGCGGCCAGCCTTCTTTCTTTGATCTTGATTATCATAGGGCTACTGGTAAACAAGTTCAGGTATTCACCTTTACTACCAATTGGCGCAGACGGGAAAACGTTCCTGCTGCAATCCTTGAAGACGCAAAGAAGGTTAGCCCTGCTCAGGCTATCCTTAATTACTTTAAGCCGCTAATGGATGAGCGCGGCTATCATTTGCTTTTTGCAATTGAATATGTGGGTGTTAAATCTCCCATGCTTTGCTTCTGTATTACTAATGACCACGATGTGTTAAATCATAACTATAAGGTCGAGAATATGAATGCCAAGAAGCAAGCTTCTGTTGTCACACAGAAGACTATCATTCCCAAGACTAATAAGCAAGGTATCTATGAAGCCCTGAAGTCTGGTATCAATGAATCAGTCATTATGGTTACATATGGTATCAATATACATCAATTAGCCGCACATAAGGCTTGGCTCACTATGTGGGGTCAATGGTAATAGGATAACGACTGGGGGGCTTCGGCCCCCCTTTAGAGTTGCGCGATCTGGGGTCCCCTTTTCCTGCAACTCTCTTGGCTATTTATAAACAGAAAATCCCCTAGTGTTAGACACTAGAGGATGCTTATTTGATATTTGCGGTGGTATTATTTAATGTTTTTGTATCTGACAAATCTGGCGCGAATAGTATTAAGACCTTTTCTAATTTGCGCTAATTGCAATTTGAGTTTTGCTCGTTTATTATTCAATAGTCTAATATTCTTTTTCATTTCTTTTAGGCTAGTGATTCGCTTTTCTAGTTTTGCTATTTGCTTATTTTGTGTCACTTTTATTTCCTTCTATTATTATTGTTAATAGTAATACTACTAATAGTAGTATAAGCATCTTAGTGTAGTTTGTAACTCACGTTTGTCACTGATTTATCCCAACAGGCGCGGCAATTAAGACATTTGTTATCTTGATTAGAGGCAGGACAATTAAATGTCTGATCTTTTGACACGCCAGAAGTAGTTAGCCCTAATGTTTTTGCAATGCCACTAGGCGCATTACCATTAATCATTAGAGAAGAAAGTCGAATAGTTAAATTAGAAGGAATAGCCCCATACAATTTAACATAAGTGCTAACAATAGAATACTCCCGAGTAGGAAGCCAAAAAGATATGTTTGGCAGATTCTTTGCAATCTGACAGATGTCTGTCAAATGTTTGAGAGATTGAATATCGCCACTATCATGCCAACGAAAGAATCCGCTTGTTTCTTTAGCGCTAATAACAACAGTCATTGCTTCAACCCATTCGGGTTTATCAATAGAATCGAATCGTTTTTGTAAAGCGTTTCTAACATTAGGCATGTTATAGAAGCCCTTTAGCGCATAGCACTTAGAACAAACACTATTCTTTACAGATACTAATTTACTGCCTGTTTTACAATACTTTGCAGGAATAGAATAAGAGCGGCAGGGCATTTTGGAAGGCGCGGAAAGGCCACCAACGAAGGCAAGAGCATAGTCAAAGTTCATCGTGGAAAGGGTAGGCCAAGGCGTGAATCATTGCAAGCGTTTTTGTGGAAATTCTTTCGAGAGTTGCGTGAATCGGGGTCCCTGTTTCTTGCAACTGTCTATGAGTATGTAATTGTATAACAAGAAACCCTGATCTGTTAAATCGGGGCTTATTTCGCTTATTTGTCTTTAATATTGTTATTATTTAGAGATTATTTATTTCGTCTTGAGTTAAAGTATTCTCAAGAGGAATCATATCTACATCTATTTCAAAACTTCCTTCAAGAAAATCACAATCTTCTGGTAGATTGCTGTCTTCTGCTATCTGCAATGCTTGTTGTAGACTATCTGCTTCAATATGATATTTACCAGTAACTTGCCAAGAACAAGGAATGATATATGTTTTTTTCATATTACTATTTATTCAAACAATCAAAACTGGATGACCACTATCTAATACATCTGTATCAGGTTTCGCAATACCTCTAACAGGCAAATACTCATCAATCTCACCATCATAGACAGTAGCAGTCATGTCTAATTGTTCAGTCGTGAAATCATTTATGATACACCACAACTCACGATAAGTTAAGTTTTTCATATTAATGAAAGAAGATCCGTGATTCGTCTTTGAATGTAGCCTTGTCGCCAGCTTCATTCCATTCGATTCCATATGTCATGCCTTCTTCGACATGGTGCTTGTGTAGGTAGTTGAACCCTTTATATTGCTTTGCTTCCATCAATAGATCAGTTACAAAGAACTGAAGAGTTCTGCGTTGGATAGTTGCCTCATTCTTACTAGTAGTAAAGAAGTGATTGACTTTTTCTTTCACCGATTCCAGATCGACTGTCTTTCGCTTTTTCATACGGGGAAATAGTAAATCATCCCCATAGGAAATCAAAGGAAAAAGAGTTGCGAGAAGTAGGCACCCCGGTTGGGGCAACTGTCTGGAGACGCGAAAAGGGGCACCCCGTAGGATGCCCCGCGCTGCTTCTATTTGGCGATCTGGCCTTAGTTTTTGGCGACGGCGGTCGTCAGCTTCTTGAAGTCCGCCTCGACGAGGCTGGCCTTGTTGAGCGCGACCAACGTGCCCCGGTTGATGCGTTGCGCCAGTTCGTAGGAAGTGGGTTCAACCTGATGGCTGGTGAATTGCGTCACGGCGTTGTAAAGGCTCCAGAGATTGCGGCCCTTGTCCTCGCGGTGCGAAGGGTCGTTCCAGATGAGCTTGACCTTGTCCACATTGCGGTCAGCAATGACCTTGGCCTTGGTCAGGTTGTCGAGGATGGAATACCCTTGATCGTGTTTGATGGAACGTTCAGCCAAGCGGCTGAAGACGCTGGTGCTGTCCTTGAAGCCTTCGACGGCTCCTGAGACAACGTCCACAAGGCGCGAAACGTCCAGCTTGTCCGAATGCTTCTGAGTGAGGCAGAACTCATTGGAAAGGCTCTTAAGGCCGTTGGTGCAGACAAGGCGGAGCATGCCCATCTCGAAAGAGACGCGACAGGAGCGGTCGAACGAGTTGTTGAGGACCAAGCGCAAACCAAGCTCGTCACCCACCTTGGGCAACTTGACCAACTGGTTCTTGAAGTCGTACTGGACATAGACGCGAGCGCCGTCGCGTTCGACGTAAGCCTTGCGGCTGAACTCGCCAAGCTTGTTGTCCGCAAATGCGGTCTCGACGGTTTCGATCAGCGAGGAGTTCTGGACCAGCGTGTAGCGTTCAGTGCAAACGCCCAACACGGCCTTGGTATCGGTGCGGCGGTTAGCCATCCAGCCGGAATGCTCCCCTTCAGGAGTGAGGAGCGAGACCGTCTCGACAGAATAGTCGAGCTTGTCGGTCGCGGGGGTGAATGAGGTCTCTTCGGGCGTAACGTTGATTTCGTTCATAAGTGAAGTGTTAGTGTTAAGTGTCATCTGACGGGACATACCTTGGACGATGATCAGATCCAGCGCAAGTCCTTTTTCGCTTTTTCTTCAGATTCTTTTCGCCTGACAGTTGCGGCTGGCGGGGTGCCCTTTTTCTGCAACTCTTAATAATAAATAATCCTTGACAAATCTATTCTCTTCTTATCTATCTCTCCCCCTATTAAAACACACTAATCTCTTATTTCGCTTATTTGCTGGTATTATTTCTAATATTTAAGAATGAAATTAACAATGTTAGGCAATAAAAAAGCCTCCTTTATTTAGGAGGCTGGTCTTTATTATTTGGTTGGGGATGATGGAATCGAACCACCACAAAGAGCTTCAAAGGCTCCCGCACTACCATTATGCAAATCCCCAGTAAAAGAAAAAACCCACTAGTTATATTTAACTAATGGGCTGTTATTATTTCGATTATTACGCCTTAGCGTACTGAATCTTGCCGGACTTAACAGAAAGAATCTTACTGACAGGAACGCGACGATCAGCGTCAGCATTCACATCATAGAAAGAAACAGTCTTCGCAGAAGCAGATAGGATCTGAGCGCAGAACGTAGTGTTCTCCTTCTTAGAACCTACAACTAGGGTGGTGAAACGACCGGCAGTACTATTTAGTGTATCAGTTAATGACATACACTATATACTAGCTACCGGAGAGCTTTTTATACAGAAAAAATAAAGAAATTCCAATCAATGCAAACCCTGCGGGAGTCTTAATCAATAGCATCCCAAAGAATAACAAAGTAAGTATAAAAATTATTGATTGATCCTCTTCGATGTGCATATTGGTTTTTTATTAGAAAGAAAAAAATAAATAGAAGGCCCCGATTTTATGAGTTACGGGGCAGGCTTTGTGAGATGAATAACACTGACTGACCTACCCTAGCAGACAATCTAGAGTATACTCATTGCCTTTATTTTACTTCTATTTATTTAAAAATTAATTATTCGACTGCGTTGACGACGGAGAGCTTATATAGAGAAATACTCAGTTGATGTGCCCATGCAAATACAATGTGTCCATCTTCAACGTGTGCATTATTTAGCATGTCATTGGTGATTTCGTGATTGCACATTTCGCCGTCCACCTCGTACTTAATTACAATCTTATCTTCCTCCGTGAGGATGCTCTCAGTGAGTGCAGTGAAACTAAATGGCCCCTGATTGATTTCAATTACATCCGCAGAAACGATCTGATTTGAGATCTTTTGTCCGCGAGTTGTTAGTGTAGTGGTTGTCATATACTTTTTATATTTGAAATTAAAGCGCGGCGAACTTAGAAAATCTATATAAGGTAATAGTTATATCACCATACTCATTATCTTGGATATCTTTGTCGTCAATGATTATGACATTATCTTTGATGTAAGCTTTGTTGAGAGTTTCATTTGAGATTTCAGAAAAATCATCATTATCAAGTGAAAATTGAATCCCTTTGCTAGATATTAAGATGTCATCAACAGAGACTCGTTGAATATTTATTCCGTGTTCGATGCCTACTGCATCCGCAGACATAATCTGATTGAGTATGCCCTGCGCTACTTTCGTCAATTGTACTTTCATATATATTTAGTTGCCGCCGAGGATCTGGGCTACTTCCCAGACCTCAAGACTGTACTTGACGAATTGCTGCGTGTCAAGCCCCTCATATTTCATATAAGAGAGAGAATAAGAATCATCTGTTTTTGTTATGAGAATCATGTTATGAATTGGATATCTAATCATTTAGAAATGGTGTCCCCGGAGAGGATCGAACTCTCATTATCCAATTATGCACATATCGCTTAGAAGGCGCTGCCATTACAGGGACATTAAATCTTACTAGAAGTATTTCCTTCTAATGAGATAAAAAATTAATACCCATTTTTTTCTCAGTGTAAAGTGACTAGAAACATTATCACTTGGGCGCACTGTATGTTTTTTCGCAGATCAGGTCGCTCAGTTGTCTAATATACCGGATTATTTCCAGTACCCTAAACTACGTCTTAGTGACGACTGCCCTCATTGCTGCAAAAGTGGTGGCACCAGAGGGATTCCAACCCTCACGGTCTTTCGACCAGCAGATTTTAAGTCTGCTATGGCTAGCAATTACATCATGGTGCCGAAATTTAAAGAACACGCACAATCTACTAGAGACTGTGGCTCCAGTCAAGGGGAAAAATTTTATTGAAAGAACTAGTTCAAATCTTATAACAAAGTGTAATAACAACTGAACTATGAATAAATCTACACTAGAGACCTACATCAGTCAAGGTCTTTCAACTCATCAAATTGCAAAAATCACGAACAAAAGTCAGACTAACATCAGGCACTGGCTTAAAAAATTCAATTTAAACACTATTAATAAATCTTTTTCTGAAGGCTATTCTTTAAAAGAAAAGATTATAGAAAATAATATTGAATACAAGATATGCCCAAAATGCCAACAAAAGAAAGAACTTATTAAAGAATTTTATATTAAAGAAAATAAGTGCGCTCACTCTTGGTGTAAATCTTGCTCTAATCAAAACACTATAGCGACTCAACAAAAACTTAAAAAGCAATCCGTGCAATACAAGGGAGGCAAATGCGTTAAATGCGGTTACAATAAATACGATGGAGCTTTAGATTTTCATCATCTTGATCCAAGTAAAAAAGACTTTAGCATATCAAGACGTAAAAACTGTTCATTAGAAACACTTAAAACTGAATTAGACAAGTGCATATTAATTTGTCGTAACTGCCATGCTGAATTGCATTTTGATGAAAGATGTAAAAGAACAGATAAAGTCATAGTCCAAGCGGGGTTTGAACCCGCAACTTCACGCTTATAAAGCATGTACTCTAACCAGTTGAGTTATTGGACTATAATAAATACATAATAGCCTCTGTGGGCCGTGAAGGGTACGATCCTTCAACCTACGAATTATGAGTTCGTTGCACTAACCAATTGTGCTAACGGCCCATAGAAACTACTACATATTAAATTTAAAAGAACGAAAAAAAATGGTGCATCCGGTGGAATTCGAATCCACAACCAACGGCTTAAAAGGCCGCTGCGCTACCATTGCGCCACGGATGCATTTAAAGAACACCGACAATTTACACCATCCTACACTGCCGTCAACCCTTTTTCGAAAGTTTTTTTTGGCTCTAGGGGAGGGATTCGAACCCCCAACCAACGCATTAACAGTGCGCTGCGCTACCATTGCGCCACCCTAGAACACAAGCACCCTACACCATACATCATACCCAGTCAACCACGAAAAGAGAAAATCTTTCCGCCAAGTATTTTGTTTTTCTTGAAGGCTTTGTAATCATTATCATCCTCCAAATCAAACCCATAGATGTACTCGTTATCTTCTTTGATTGCATTAATTATTCGCCACTTGGTAATATTTTTATTCTCATAAACAAACTCAAGTGTATTATTTACTCTGTCGTTGGTAATATTTGGCTTCATTGATTTAGTTATTTAGTCTGAGATCCGGCAAAATTATCTATGATTAAGTTATTTAGACTCAAATCGGGCAAAATCCATTAATATTTAATAGTTGGATTTGAATGCGAGGTAAGGTGGGGACAGCGGGCAATTAAGAAAGTGATGGTCATAATAATAATGTTTATTTAGTATTTATCTGGTAATCTTTGGAGCGATTTATTAACTTTCCTGTAGGGCTAGAATAGAATTTGTTTACTTTTCTCTAGGGGTAAATACAAAAAAACGATCCCTAATTTTAATCATTATTTTGAAATGTGTGCTTTTGCTGGGGTTTTTGCATATTTCTTGATCTGAGTATAGTTTTGTTTACTTTTCCCTAGGGGTTTATATAAAAGTATACTTTTGCCTAGGGGTAAATAGAAATTTATTGTTATTTCGCGAGGGATCTGGCAAAATTTAATGATTATTGAGCGAAAAATCAGACAAAATTGCCATTTGAGAGCGTTTTGGTGGGCTTTCGGGGGTACTTTGCATTACAAAGTAGTGAATTAGTAATTATATTTTGGGCAAACCCATCATTACCATAGAAATTTACATAAGATTACTCTATACTACTCTATTCCTTTATACTCTACTATATACTTTATATCTATCTTTATTCTTATCTATATGTAATGTTCTTATAATTCAATAAAAAGGCAAAAACCCCAGTAAAACCAGAGTTTCTGCCTTGTTTTCAGAGAGAAAAAGTGATTGATTTTACTACTGTTTTCATAGACAAAATACAGTGAATATTCTTACCATTATCTCTTCTTTTATTCTCTACTATTCTCTACTTTATTTAACTTATTTCTACCTATACTAGACTACATCTCCCTTATCTTAATAAATACGTTTAATGCTTCAAAGCTATATTAAATAGATCTCCCCCGCGCCCTTTATTATATACCACTTGAAGAGCTTCAGAAGGGATACAGGTATCACAAACTACCTGAGACTTATTAAATTTATCATTAATAAAGTCCCAACCTCCCATCCACGCTTCTTTGGAATCTTTGAACGTTTCTTTCTTATTGCAACCGCAGCACTCTATTGTCATAGTTTATTTAATATAGTATTTGATTGTCTCTAGCATTGAGTTATTGAATTTAGTTAACTGAAAATCTGGGTAATGTTTTATTAGATGATAGTTACTTATACTGTAACGCAAGTCATGTCCTTTTCTATCTGTAACATAATTATACCAATCCCAATCCAATTTAGTATTAGAAATCTCACAATAAAGATTAGCAATTTGATTTATTAATTCAAAATTACTTAATTCATTCTCGCCGCCGATCAAGTATCTTTCTTGATCTGAGTGAATCATGATGCCTATCAAAGCTCTAGCATGGTCTTTGACGTAGATCCAGTCCCTGATATTCTGCCCATTTCCATACAAAGGTACAGCTTCTTTTTTGATTAATTTACTAATAACTACTGGGATCAGTTTCTCAGAGAATTGGCGAGGGCCAAAGTTGTTGCTGCAATTAGTAATTACTGCTGGTAGTTTATGGGTCTTGACAAATGACCTGACAAGTAGGTCACTGGCAGCTTTAGAGGCTGAATAAGGGTTGTTCGGGCTGTACTGGCTGTCTAGGTCAAACGCTGGTTCGTATAAACCAAGAGAACCAAACACTTCATCTGTAGAGACATGAACGAACTTCTTTAACTTACCATACTTTACTGAACACTTTAATAAGTTATGAGTGCCATTTATATTAGTATGAATGAAAGGATCAGAATTATCAATAGAATTATCAACATGACTTTCCGCCGCGAAGTGAACAATGTATTCTATCTGATTATTAATTAGTATATCAAGGATACTTGGGCTATTAATATCTTCAATAATTAAATTATACCTTGGATCGCCACTGAAAGGTAGGCTTCCATTCGCCGCATAAGTTAATTTGTCAAGGTTAATTAAAGTCTTGACTTCTTTATTATTTAGGATCTCCTCAATGAAGTGACTCCCAATGAAACCGCAGCCGCCTGTAACTAGGATATTCATAACAATGTTTTAATCCCTTGGTAAATATTAATCTCTTGTTTAAACCCTAGCTTATTAAGTTTACTCACATCTAAATACATGTCTTTAACTTGCACAATCTTATGGAAATCGACAGCGTCTATAGCGGTGATTTTGCTGGACGAATTCGTTTCTTTAATAACAAAATCGATGATGTCTCTAAATTTCTGAGGGATGCCGCTACCAATATTAATAATCTGATTATACTCCCCTTGATGCATTACAGAATAAATTGCTTTGCAAACATCATCAACGTGCATATAATCTCTAACAAAATCACCATCATAATATAATTTGATTTCATTATTAGTTTTGATTTCATTAATTAGATACTGTAAAGCATTCTTTTGTTTTGAAACTCCACTGTTAGATGGCCCATAAACATTACATAATCTTAGAATTCTGTATTTAATCTTAAATGTTTCACAATAACTAATTATTAAATCTTCCGCGCACCGTTTAGTAATGCTATAAAAACCTTTCGGCTTACAACAAGAGTCTTCTCTTGCGGGTAAATCTACATCACCATATACAAACCAACTACTGACAAAGTTGAAAATGATATTGTTGTCTTTGCAATTTTGTAATACGTTTAATAATTTAGTTAGATTTGTCTCTACATCTTTGTGAATATTATTAAATACATGATAATTGTGAGTAGTACTAATCATGTACAGCACATTTCCACAAATAGGCGTATTATCTTCTCTGTCATGCGTATGAGTAGAGTCACTATACAACCGTTTAAAGTTACTGCCAACAAATCCAGTACCACCAAATAAATCAATTTTCATATTTTTCAACAACTTCTTTGATATACTCTAGATTATCTTGAGTTAAAGTTGGTGATGATCCCAAAAAGAACACGTTGCCTAATACATTGGTAGCATTTGGATAGTTCTTCCAGCTTTCAAGATGCGCGTATGCTGGATGCAATAGGATATTGCCAGCAAAATAATTTCTGGTTTGAATTCCACTAGTTTCCAAGTAATTAACCAATTTAGATTTTTGGTCAAATAATTCACAAATTACAGGTACGCCAAACCAAGATACATCCGCTTTGTCATGCCTTGCTGGAAATTTCAATCCTTTAATAGAAGAAAGCATGTTTTGGATAACATCTTTATTCTTCTTTCTGGATTCGTGAATACCATCCGCTTTCTTTAACTGAGCTAAACCTATCCCTCCTTGTAAGTCAAGAGGTTTTAGATTATATCCAATCTGCGAAAAGAAATACTTATGGTCAATCTCATATGGAAGTTCTTTAATCCATTGACTAAATCTGCAATTACAACTACCGTTCTTTAACAAATTAGCGGGACCAACACAATAACAATCTCGTCCCCACCAAGCGAAAGTCCTAGCCAATTTAACGATCTCTTCAATGTTAGAGGATACCATTCCGCCTTCGCCAGTGGTAATGTGATGCGCTGGATAGAAACTACAACTTGTAGCGACAGCGTATTCATCTAAATGTTTGCCGTCCCATTTGCTACCATAACTATCACACCCATCCATAATGATTTCGAGATTGTGTATTTTAGCAATCTCTACCAACCTGTCCATATCAGGCGGATTACCTAATACAGGAGATACGAATATAGCTTTGGTGTTTGGAGTAATCTTCTTTACTAACTCATTTAGATCAAAATTAAGAGTATGGTATTCAATATCAACAAATACTGGCTTTAATCCATTTTGTATGATTGGATTCAATGTGGTTGGGAATCCAACAACTGATATTAAAATCTCATCTGTAGATGTCCACTTAAAATATTGTTTTAGTGCAGCAATCATTACAAGATTAGCTGAACTGCCAGAATTTACCATTACAGAATACTTCTGATTAACGGTTTTGCTAAATTCCCTTTCAAACTGAAATACTTTTTCGCCGCTAACGAACCATTTACCAAATAATAAAGAATCAATAGCCTCAGTCAGTTCTTCTTCGTCCATCATTGGTCCAGAATAATATACTTTATTCTTGGCTCCTTTAAGATTATGACAGTATTCAGGTACAAATTGTATTTTTTGTACTTCTTTAATGAAGTTCTTGATTAATTCTTTTTTATTCATACTTCTGCAAATAACATTTATACTCTGAATTAGGTAGCCCGCAAATGACTTTTTTGAGTTGATTTTTATTAATTAAACCTTTTTTATAGCATTCTTCTTCAATACATCCAATTCGTATACCTTGCCTCTCTTGAATTGTTTTGATGTAAGCAGCACTTTGGAAGAGAGTATCTGGAGTACCTGCGTCTAGCCAAGCAGTACCTCTTGGAAATTCTATAACAGATAATTCTTTATTGCTTAAGTAAATGTTTATGAGATCAGTAACCTCCAACTCTCCTCTGCCTGAAGGTTTTAATGCTTTGGCATAATTCACTACTTTATTATCAAAGAAATACAAACCGGGTACGCAATACTTGCTCTTGGGTTGCTTTGGCTTCTCTTCTAATGATAAGACTTTGCCATCATCATCAAATTCTACAACAGCATAAGCAGAAGGATCTCCAACTTCATAAGCAAATACAATTGCACCTTGTCGAGGAATCTTACCTTTAATATTTCCATGAAAGATATTATCTCCCAAAACTAATGAAACCCCATCATTACCAATGAAATCTTCAGCAATGATAAATGATTCAGCTATCCCTCTTGGTTCGTGCTGTACTTTATAACAAATCTTTAATCCCAAATTAGAACCATCTCCTAATAGCTTTTCATACAAGGGAAGATGTTCAGGGCTAGAAATGATACAGATTTCAGTAATGTCACAAGAGATTAATGTAGACAAGGGATAATAAATCATTGGCTTGTCATAAACAGGAAGCAATTGTTTATTAACAACAACAGTAAGAGGATGCAGTCTTGAACCTGTTCCTCCTGATAGTATTATTCCTTTACTCATTTATTTAAAATTTCTGTGGTAGCCCAATTCGTTCTCGCTTCGTCATCTGGATGATATTCTCCACAAGATGGGCAAACAGTGTATTTCCCGTAGATCTGCGAACTACAGTTTTTGCACTTGTAATTAACTATATTCTTATCTTTGATTCTAACTTGTAGATTAAAGCGTTTACTTTTCCTAGGCATCTAGTGGTCTCCCTTACTGTTACTCTTAATACAGTATTATAGGGATGATAGATGTATTTATAACGCCAAGTTCCTACGAAATCGCGTCTTTGTCCCAATTTAATCTTGAATTCTTCATCGCTCTTCTTTCTTTTAGAATTGCAAGTAGCTTCAAAATTAGTTAATTTAACATCACTTAGCTGGCCGCGAATGAAGGTTGCTTTATACTGAATCCAATAATCATAATCAGTACTATTACTGGTAATATAATCATAAAATTCAATCGTGCAAGTATTATCTAAAGCCTCAAGCCAAGTCTTGACAGTCCTTTGATGCGTCAATCTATCTAAAAAGTTTTTGCTATTCGGATCTCCTTCTACCAATTCTGTCTCCCGCTGCTCAATGAATAAACGCCCATCTTTGTCAATGACGTAAACGTCTAAACCGCAATCAAAGTCTTTAGTTTGAAAGCCGTATGAACCAGTGTACCCTTTAGGGTCTTCTGGCATTGGTAGTGGATAATGGCAATCTATGCTATCGTACATTCCCATATTAATTTCCTCCTTTGTCAGCTTTATAATCAATTATAGCTTCAAAAAAACTACAAAATGCTAAATAATCATGAAAATCCGCTTCATTAAGATTCATGTCTTTTAAGTCTACATTAGCAAGATAATCAGAAATAATACTTGCATAGTAAGATGGAATAATTATATTCTTACCATCAAACTTCAAATCATCCGATTCAATAACGTATTTATCTTTAAGATACAATTCTTTTTCCATTATAGTTTCTCTTTGAGAGTGGACTCAGCGGACATTTTTAAATCATTACCATCAAGATTAGAGAACTTATGACGAGTCCCTTTAACAGAGATCTCGTCAGTAGTTCCAAATCTATTAACAAATAGCTCCGCCACCTTGTGTAGTGGGTTTCTATCTTTAATGAGTTGCTTAACATACATTGCCTGTTGGTAAGTCATAAAAATTATAACCTCCAACGGGCAGAATGTAAATTTATTCTCCTTTTTTAAAGCTGTCTTTGACGCTTATGAGAAGATTATGAATAGTATTTAAAGACTCTACTCTATCCTTGTAAAGATTTTCTGTCTTATGTTTTTCTTCTTCAATTCTTTTGATGAGATCATTTATTTTGTGCATTGTTAGCACTGGCTTGCCTCTTTCAAACTCTGAGATGTTCATAAAAGAATCATTTCTTATCGGGGCTTCTAAACCATACACAAAACTGCACTAAAGTTCGCATCCCCCAAGCTTGGAAGAAAGTAATTTCTTTAGCCATTATTAAATCTGGCATCAACCAATTCCATAAATAGTAAATACCTGCCATAGCAATCGCATTAACTAATACTTCTATGAGTATTACTCTTAATATTGTTTTCATAAGCTATTATATAAATCTTCTATCCACTTGTTGCGTTGCTTTATTAGATCAATCTCTTTAATTAGATGCTCTTCATGATATTTACAATTAAAAGTATATTCTTTCTTCTTCTTTTCAATGTAATCATTATAAGTCATAGCAGAAAGAGAAACCAATTCGTTCTCATAATGATCAATTCCGCAATCCCACTGCTTGGACTCGACGAGTTGCTTGATCATAAAGTCCTTCAACGCTTCATGCTCTGTAGTAGGAGGAGTCCATATTGTAGCTTTATAAATCATTTTAGAATAAGCGTTTTCTAAAGTTTTCTTTTCTTTAATGATTCTTTTATTAGAAGCTAGTTCTTTTTTGATGAAAGCCTTGAATTGAATTTCGGAAGGTTTCTTAAATTTACCAAGCTTTTTTAATGCTTTTGTATGGTAAGATTCTACTGGTTGAAGCTTTGGCTTTTCGTCCGCTGGATCATCGCGTTGCATTACGCAAGCACCAAAAGCTCTAGCACAATTTAGTGCAAAGTCTTTGAATGTTACTTTCTTACCATTATATATGTCTGTTGTATATCCTGTGGGCATAATTAAAATTTAATCTTCTTAGACTTTCTACTGCAATTCCATGAGTCAGGGGCAAAATAAACTACTGCTTGGTATTTCAGATTTTGAAAACAAACATAATCCATTTTCTTATTAAAATCATCGTAATCCAACTTAACTGAAATACGAGGATTCATTTGGCAATCGTCAATTTTATATGGGTAATCTCTGAACTCTAACTCTACGCCCACAATTTTATCGCTGCTGCAAGTAACGCAGCCTTGAGAAGCGTATTTGAGTTTATGACTATCAGTTTTACTATTCCAATCAACAACAACAGCAACAAAGCCATTCTCCATTTCGTAAGCGTCAAGAATCTTTGCGCCAAAACCAATTTTGATAAGATGGTCTACTTCATCATCCATCGGACTGAACTCTAAGTATGCTCTCATTTTATTTTAATATTAAAGCGTATTTTTTTACTTTTATGGCTATAAAATCTACATCATCATGATAATTTCGTTTTTGCAATCCCGTATTGAATGATTTATATCGGACATTGTATTTTTTAAAGACTCTTCTAATTACGCTACTATAACCTAATGATTCAGATAAATATGCAATATCATTTTTATTTATTTCTAATTCTCGTTTAATAAAATGATTGCAAAGTTCATAAATAGTAACATAGTTTTTATTTTGGTAGTCTCGCTCCGACCATTTAAGAAAGTAGTTTTCTATTTGAGATACTGTCAACGGCTTGCTATTAGCTCTTAACTGTTTAAGAGTAAGATGAACTTTATCTTCTGTTTTCATATTAAATTTTTTCTTTGCCAACTCAGATAATGGAAGAGTCTTTTCCAACTGTCGTAGAGCAGTGTAGTCGTCTTTCAGCGGATTGTCAAGGCGATCTTGCAAGGTTGCGAGCTTATTTTTCAAGGCTTTTGCAGCTTGTAGTTTGGAATCTGACCGGCTATCCAAAAAAAATCCTCTTCAAAAGAATAATAAAAAGTCTGTTCAGTGACAGGATTGTATGCTTCAATTACAATTCTATCGTTAATTTCGCGACGTTTGCCACGAAACTCATATTGAGGATATTTCTTTTTTATTTCTTCAGGAACGTGGATGTTCATTTGTCTTTTTTATAATTATATACTATTCTGGCGTTTATAAAATCGCTTTTCTTTAACAGCATTGCTTCGCCGACACAAACATAATCACTAGATTTGTCATCTAGTTTTTCATGAATGTCTTTTATGATTGCATTTAATATCTTAACTTGCTTTTCTTTACTTTCATTGAAAAGCTGTTCGTTTTCTGCTTTTATTGTATAATTAGTATTATAGATATAGAGTTGTTTATCTAATAGATATTCTACTTCTAATGATATTTTTACATAGTGCTGCTCGGGAAGCAGCGTTTCAATCTTTGATGCTTCAGGTTCCGAGGGTTTTTTCTTGAATATATTTAGTATGTTCATTTGTTTAAAGAAGATTAATAAGCATGATCTGTATAATTGCATTTATAACAATTCACAATTCGTTTAGGAGGATATGTCAACAACGTAGAATTGAGAGAAGAATAAAACATTTCTTCTTCACACTTTGGACAAGCAAAGCCAGAGTTGAGATTATTGACTGCGGCAAAATTAATATATGCTTCTTTATTGTGTTGTTCCAAAGACTTTAGATTCTTTTTTGGAACTTCTGTTTGTTTTTTAACATATTCTTCAACTTTAAGCAATCTAATATTTAAGACTGAGATTCTGTTATGAGCGCACTGTAGTGTTTCGTGAAATCTATAACCTTCTCGTTTCTCTGTAATTGTAGGCGTTCCCATTTGCATATCAGAGTAGTAAGAACCGCATCCAAAAAGAGAATGATAGTCGCCTTTTGCTTCATGTGCGCCGCAATTTGGGCAGGTTTTAATATTGTTATTCATATTTTTACTTTACCACACACTTTATAACAAGTCAAATTTTTTCTGAAATGCGCTACCTTTATCTTTCCAATAAATATTTGGAATGCCTCGTTTATCCGCTACAAATTGAGATACACCATCATATTTCTTTTCTTTATACATTTCATACAACTTTGGCAGTTCACTATATGTTACAGGTTCAGAATCAGCAGCGGGAGCAAAGTAATCATTTATATTAATAAACAACCCTGTACATTCTTGTTTGTCACATTTGTCAACTGCTGAACCAACAAACAATATACTTTCATCCAATAAATAAGCAGCCATACTTTCATAGTCTGGTTCCATCTTGCCATAGATGTCATAATAATATGTGCGGTTATCAGTCATATTATTGGGGTAACATTTTAATATAATTGTATTTTACCTCTACATTGATACTAAACACTAATAGTCCCAATATCAAGCGTAAACAACTATAAGTATGGTTAGAAGCAAATGCTTCACTATCATAGTTAGTCACTGGAAATTGAAATCGTATTCCAACAAATAATCCACCACCATTTCTACAATGCCATTGCGGATATACACTTATATACTTTGTATTCATATTCAATATTGAGCAGTGTCACTTACTTTTTTAATAAGCCTCATTCTTAGACATTTTGGCAAAATCAAATGTTTAAGTAACCACGCATAAAATCTATGTTCTCTTGTTTGTCGTATCATATCAATCCCATTTACCAATAATTTTAAGAAATGCTATTGCTCTTTCTTTAGCAGTAGAATTTACAAATCTAAATGTTGGATATTCCCCCTTTTCAAAACTGCCACAATCTCCAAGATATTCAGCATAAAAAGATTGTTGGATTGGATCTTTTATAGTGTTTTCCGCTTCATGCATTGCATTCAAATCATTGCAATAATCTGGCGGAGTTTCATTCCCATCTGGATTATTTGGCGCAATCCAATACCATTCAGGATCTTCGTCATTACCATTAAATTCATATTTCCAGCCACAATATTCGGCAATAGCTTTATTGATTTCTTCGTTAGTCATTTCTATTAGCCAAAATTAAAATAATAATCATGCCCAAAGCAAAAACAACTGCTCCTTGCACTGTTTTTACACTATATCCCATAGCCGCAGACATAATGCCCCAACATATAGATAAAATGGTATTTCTTATAAAGAATTTCATATTAATCTCTCACATTTTCTATCTTAGTTGTAGTTTTATCGTACCAACCATTTTTCATGTGTTGATAACCTACTACAGAAATTGATATAAATCCTGTATCATTCTGACTAATAGAAACTATAGGATGATCTATAGATACGCTTTTATAAATTCTAATTGGATTGTCTACAGGCATAAATTCAAATTTCCCTTCATAAAAACTCATGCGATAACAATCTTTTGTTACAAATTTATCAGTGTCAAAATCGTAATATGATACTTTGAATTTCATATTGAATCACTAGGCTTTCTTGGTTTATGTATTCTCATAGTCACGCCAGCAAAGCTAGGTATTATCTCCCGCTTTTCACCCTTGGGTAATTTTGCAGTAATAGAATCTGCATATTCCCACATCTTTTCAAAATCTTTTAAATGATAATAGTCATTTATGATATCTGATTCTTTGTTGGTGAATTTGTGATCTATATAATTGACAAAACCTACAACCTCTGGCAGTGGTTCGTCACTCGACTTCAGCGGACCATGAAAATCAACGGTGTTGCCATAATAGCCGCCGTTTCGCTTGACCGCAAGAACTTCTTCAAAAGTTTTTTTGATCTCATAAGCAATTTTAGCATCGCCAATTTCTAACGCATTGTAACCATAACTTGAGCCGCGAACTGATAGTTCAGGTAACGCAAGAGATCTAATTATTGTGGAAATAGCTGATGACTGTTCATGCTTTATTTTGTAATTGTAAGCAATGTCAAGTGCCATATCAATCTGTCCAGACTTTAATCTATAATAAGTCTCAAGCGCAGCATTAATAACAGAAAGGTGAGTATCTGATAATTTAACAGTATTTATGTCTTCCTCTTTAGGTGCGGCGGGAATTAGCTTTTTGGTTTCTTGTTTTTTGTTATTTGTTTTTTTATTCACGGCTTGGCCTCCTTGTTTCTGAGTTCTACAATTTCTTTCAGTACGGGACGTAAATCATTATCTCTCCAACTATAACAAGTTTCTTTCAACTCTGGATCTAACTTGTCCCAGTTTACATTGGCGATCAAATACCAAGCTGTTTGAAGCACATCCTCCAACCGACTGATGCGATCATTTGCTGCGGAAAGCTTTTCGCGAAGGTTAGCATTCTCTAGTCCAGCTTCTTGCCGAATTTCATTAAGAAGAATTATCTTCTCCGTCAGTCTATCAATCCGTTCATCAAGCCGCTCATTCCATTCATCCCGTTCCTTGATACGATCATGCGCTTGTTTTAATTCTTTTTCAAGCATATATGCTTTATTTTCTGCAAATGCTTCGTTGACTATGGCAATATTTAATTCTTCAGAATCCATTTTGATTCACAATCTTCGCCCCGAAACCCAACAAAATCAAGGAAAAATGCCAAAAACCTTCGCGGTCATTTAAATAATAGACCTCAGTGGGAAAACTAATTTTAAATCCAAAAAAGTATTGATCGGTCCATTCATTGAATCTATTGATTCTGCCTATGCTTGGGAAGTAGATTTCAATATATAAAAATCTAAAATTCTTTTCGTCGTTTATGATGTTTATTTTCATGCTAGTATAAATAGTATACTATCCACGCCCAAAAACCAATAGGAAGTCCCACAAATATCAAAGTAATTAACCCCAGCGTTATCTTTTGAAGTGTTGTGTATTTTTTAGTATTTGATTTCATAACGTAGCGTCACACGCTTTGGGCTGCAAATGGTTATTGTTTTAATATTAATTTAGGAGAAGGACAAAATTTAAGAAATGGGCAATCACTAGGCCAACCGTCACAAGTCAGACACTCTGAATTATGATCAAAAGCATTAGGCTTGTGGCAGGGCCATTCATTCAAGTTTCCAAGAACTTCGATAGTCATCAACCTCCAATAATCCCATTGATAACCTCTTTCATTGTGCCAAGCTACAGGCAGTATTTCTTCTTTGAAACCTGCGGGGCCAAAATCAAATATTCCCCTAATGACATCTCCTTCATAAATATCTTTGCCATACTTATCTTTCATTCCAGTGTATTGTTGCGGCTCACTTACGCCGCCAGCGATACCTTGAGGTACTCCTTCATACACATCAAAGTAAATAAAAGACTTAGAAACAAAAGAATAGATTCTGAATTTATATTCTCTCATGTTATTTTAATAGTTCTGGATATTCAAAGATGTTGCCAATTATCTCAGGATAATGTTGCTGAACGATATGACTTAAATTCCAAAATTCTCTAAAATCACTATCATCAGTAATCACGCACCCAAAAGATGCGCCATAATAAATTACAGGGACATTGCCTTTTTGTTTGTATCTCGCAGTAAAATCAAGAATATCTCCTTCAAAGATTTTATTTAAATTAATATCTTTCATTCCAGTATATTCTTCAATAATATGTTCGGCGCGATTGAAGCATCCCGTTAAATGAGCGACTCCCTCTACACCGTAGAGAGAGCCAGTCATTACATACTTTTTTTCCTTTATGCTCCAAATTCTATAGATGAATTCGCGGCTCATTTTTTGTAATGTATAGAATTTGTACAGTTGCCTTTATGAGTTAGATTCCATCCATGACCATTGTATTGCTGAATATATTGGCAGTTATCTATTACTTTTATGGTATTATTCCTAGTCCCAATGTAGATCCAAGAATAAATAATTAAACCAATAATCACAACAAATATTGCGCCCCAAAATAAGTCTTCTGTATGTCTGTATCTCATAATTAATCTAAATTAGGTGACCGTTCTAGTTCCATTTCTTCAACATACCAAACTCCCTGATTATAAGGATATATGGCTTTTGATTTGCAGTATTTTTCTGCTTCTATTTTACAAGCAAAAGCTTTTTTAACATAAGGCTCGTTGCAAACATCGTATCCATCGAAGCCATAGACAAGATAAATTGTCATATTATTCCATTTCTTGCATTAACTCCCTTGCATAATCATAACCTTCCCAATTATCAACACCTGCTCCTCGTAGACATTCCAAGAAACATTGATCTTTTTGCAGTTGTTCGTATTCTTTTTTGCTAATTGTAACTGTTTCTTCCATATTATTCACCATGAAGTTCTAACCATTTATTATAAGCCTTTTTATTACTAGACGAATATTTATCATTAACAATACTTTTAGCAGCAACAATCACATCTTCTATTGTATAAGGATAACGATTATCCCAATCAAGATTATTAAAGATATTATTTATTAATTCGGCGATCTCAGATGGCGGCAGATAGTATCTGACAGCCGTATCTAACACACTTTTAGCAATATCACAACGCGCACTCATATTATTAAATCTTTTTGATATCTTTGGGATGAACTGCTGTCCATTTATCGAAGCGATTAGCATTATACTCTTTAATGGGAGTGTCAAGAGCAGAAATCCAGAGAGACTCTTTTCTGCCTACATAAACTACTCTGCCCTGCTCATTGCCTTGGTAAAGGTATTTTTGTTTTTTGCAGTATTTGAATTTTCCTGTCTTGGTTCCATAGTGATCAAATACAAGATAACCTTTCTTGAGGAGACGATTAACTTTCGCCGCCTTCTTCAAGATATTGCGATATCGGGCTTTCTCTAGCTTATTCATTTTTGCTAGTCTCGCTGGTGCAGAACCAGATTGCAAGGGAAATTATCGAAAATTTCATCAGCCAAATTGAGAGTTGACAATGAACGTAGGTTGGTTTAGGCCCAAGTGCCAGCAGAGTCGCGCTTATAAGCCCCGCCAAACCCACCGTCAAGAGGTTTTTTCGGCTAATTTTCATAATTTATTCTACTACTCCATCATTGAAGTTGCCAATATATAACCGCCCATCACTACGATCATTCGGATCGTTATAAGCAAACATCAAATCAGAACCAAGCATATAATCCCGGCAAATCAGTTCGATGAAATTGTATGAGTGTGGATGGAAATGTTCTTCACTTACGAGGTGTAATATCTTGTTGCTCTTTGGATCGACAGTATTCAAAAAACACTTGAATGTAATAGCAGTTTTTGTTTTTTCGCTCTGCTGTTTGCCGATAATTGTAACTTGTGTATTCATATATTAAATATACTTATAAAACTCTTCTGGTAAGATTACGTTTTCAAATACTCCTGTTTTAATTATCTTAAATAATGGAGCAATGTCTGAGATAGGAATACCAGCCAATCCTGTCCCTATTTTGGTTACTAAAAACTCATATTCTTGGTGAGAGAACGCCGTTGCAAGGAAATCATTAACATGAACTTGAATCTTATCAAGGGGTAAGGTTTGAATTTTCTTGTCTTTTGTGGGGATTCCGTAGGTTTGGCCTACCAAGCCAGCCATACCATGCTTCGCGCCCCATTTCAAGGCTAATTTTGCGGCTCCCGCACCATGCCTGAATAATTCGTTGGCTCCATAGCAAAAGATTTGATTTGATTCAAGATGTCTAATATTTTCTGGGGTAAATCTCATAATGATATTCCTAATTCTCTTAATTGTTTTTTCTCTAAAAGTCTTATTTTTATTTCTGGATATTGAATTTTAAATGTATCAAATTTGACTCTGGCATCTTTGTGCCAGTAACCTTTGACTTCAATGACTTCGTTGTCAAGAAAAAAATCAGGGATGTAAGTGCCATTTTTTATTTTGCCTTCGTATTCATAAGTAATTGGAAAAGATTGTTTCTCGTATTCCCAATTAATATTATTAGAATCTAAATATTGAGCAAATTTTACTTCCCAATTGCTTTTTAATTTGATAGTTTTGCCGTCTTTTCTTTGATACTCTACTACTTTAGCGTAGTATGTTTTGCCATAAAAATTACAATCTGCGCCTCGTCTCGCATTTTTAATGCTATTTTGACGAATTTTTTCTATTGCTTCTGGAGTGTGCTTTCTTCCTAAATTTCGACCTTTAGACGCTAAAGATAATTTTTTTCTCGTTTCATCGGAAATTGTATATGGCTTTCTATTCCTTACCATTTTTTCCAACGCTTCTTCTGTATGTTTTACTCCTAATCTAGGATGAATATGAGTTTCAAAGTATTTTTTATTTGTCGCGCTTATCTTATCTTTATTATCCCTGCCATTTAAAATATTGGAACAATTTATACATTTTGTTTGCTTGAAAGTCGCAATGTATCTGTATTTTTTAAGCTCTTCTTTTTTACAAATTTCACAGATTTTAAAAACTCTTTTTTCACTATTAGGTTTTAATTTAAATATATCTACGCCTAATTCTTTGAGTGTTCTATCTACATTAATATGATTGGTAATATCCATACATAGGATATTACACTGAATATAAGGATATTTCCATCCAAATACATATTTTGTGAAATAAATTTTATAGTATTGGGCAGAAAAGCCCCCAAGCTATAAGCTATAGGGGCTGTTGACGTAAATTTATTTATTTTGATTTGCGGACAGTGACATAAAATTCAACCCATTCAGGAGTATCTTTGAGCCTGAATCCATCTACGTTCCAACGCTCACTAGAAACGCCTTCGACAATTTCAATAAGTGACGCTGAAACCTTTTCAAGCTGGCGAATGCGATTTTGCAGTTCGTAATTTGTTTTGTTTATTCCTTCGATTTCTTGAAGATGAAAGTTTTCGCTTGTCTCTTGATTATTTATATTCATATTTTTTATTTACTTCTTTTTGCACTTACATTTATGTAAAAATGGAAACATAAATCTTCCCATCCATCCAATTAATTCGCCGCACTTTTGGCAGCAGTAACTTGGGTATTTCATGGCTTGGCCTCCTTCCATTTGGACCTTTTGGCTTTGCGAAAAGAAACGTAGAACTGAACCCATTCAGGCGTATCTTTCAGCCTGAATCCATTCACGTTCCATCGCTCGCTGCGAGCGCCTTCGACGATTTCCATCAGCGCATCCCCCGCCTCCTCCATCCGCTTGATGCGGGCCTTTGCTTCGTTCAACTCGTACTCCATCCGAGTGCATTCTTCCGCCATTGCCATGTGACGGCAGACATCTTTTAGACGGGCTGCGTCAGTCCTAGGGTATTTGCTCACGGCTTGGCCTCCTTCTCCTCCCACAGCAACAGATCAGCGCGGAGTGCATCGTTCTCGGATTCGAGTTGCTTGATCCGATCCTCCAGTTTTCGCACCTGAAAGGCGATTGCGCGGAGTTCGCGTGGATGGTTGCAATCGGGAGACTCCGCTAGGAAAAGGATTCGTTCCTCAACACTCACAGCTTGTCCTCCTTGGCTTTGTTCCAATTTTCAACCGATTCAGCGTCTCCCTTGTAAACGAACTGGTCAGATATGTTTTTCCGAAGATGCAACCTTTTTTCCATCGCATCCCCCGCCTCCTCCAGCCGCTTGATGCGTTCACTGGCTAATTCAAGATTCCGCTTGTAGCACTCTTTGGTCCTCCACTGTGCGTCGTTGAATCGTGTACCGCAAGACCAAGTAGAATCGCGGAGGACCGGATCATGTCCAGACCTACAATGTGGGCAGAATGAGTTATTCATGGTGGTCAATAATCTATGGTTTCTTCGTGTAAGTCAAGAAAAATTTCACTCATACTTATAAAGTATTCTAGCATTAGTAAAATCTGATTTTTTAATCAAAATATTATCATTTATGTTGATAAATTCGCTATCTTTATTATCTAAATTAATATGTATAGCTTTAATTGCGTCAGTATATTCTTTAGTTTTTTCTTCTCTTAGTTTAATAAATACTGGATGATTATCATGTGTTATTTCATAACTGTTTGAATATATCATGACTGA
>Ga0214917_10001565_pt1 | contig 29252 bp, 23 predicted proteins | sample LL_1208_BB_MetaG_FD_177983 | JGI IMG/M metagenome (GOLD analysis project Ga0214917, IMG submission 177983) | Freshwater microbial communities from Lake Lanier, Atlanta, Georgia, United States - LL_1208_BB | ecosystem: Environmental > Aquatic > Freshwater > Lake | place: USA: Georgia | collected... | reverse complement strand
ATGTCGTCTTCTTCATAACGCGTAGGATCCGCATATTCAATTTATGGATCCTACGCGTTATGAAGAAGACGACATTACGGAATTGTATAAGCACTTCTTTTCGAAAGGTGGAGCTTGTCATAATATGTTACTACCGTTTGATGAACTTGGCATTGATAAATTGGAATTCACCACGAAAAAATTACAAAGAATAGAAACGGATGAAACTTATGAAGAAGAGTTTGTTAACACATTAACCGCAAATTGTTTTTTTGCTATGAATACTTCAAAAACGTTTCTGTTAGTTGGAAGGTTAGATGAGGGAAAAATAGACTTGGACTTTATATGTTCAACAGATAAAAGCATCAAGGTATCTGAAATTGTAAACTTTATCAATAGTTTATATGATATTAAAATTGAAAGTACGTTAAGTGCTTTTTCGTATTGGCTTAATCAAGGTTTCCATATAAGGAAAACAGATGAGAGGCCAAATACCAATTTAAATAAATTTTTGACGGATGAGATCATCCAAACGATCGACCCTGATAATCCTTCATTACCAAAAAACGGAGGAGGTAAACACAAGCAAAAGGATACTTTGACGGCAATCAAACCTGCTCTTATTAAATTTTATAAACAGAATACACCTAAGAATAGACCCTTAATTGTTATGTACAAAGACAAGAGTATTGTAAGAGTAGATAACCATCCTTCTGTGCCTGCCGTTGAAACAACAACACCCGAATCACCATCACCATCGTCCATGAGAGACGGTGAGGAGTCGACCGTGGCCGTGCCCCGAAGTAGTAACCCTCCCTCGCAAGAGTTATCCGTTCCTTCGTCGTTGCCTGCCGTTGAACGTAACACTTTTGAACCAGATTACGAGTATGTCTTAATATTTAATAAACGAAATGGTATATACACAAATTCATATGCGATTCATATAAATCCGCTAACTGGAAATTTCAGAGTATTCAATAGATTAACGAATGAAGAAATAATAACGATTACTTCAGAAAATATCAAACAAGAAATCGAAGGAATTGAAGAAACCGAAGACAAGGACAACTATTTAAATAATTATCAAAGTCAGTTAACTTTTTTAGTTCAGGAAGGAAGACAATTTTTCGATCTAACAAGCGATGGTCGTTTTGTTCCCCGATGGCAAAATCCAGATCAATATGTCGTGATGAAAAAAGATGGACCACGTACTTTGGTCGTATGTATATCTCCTATTACAGAAACTATTATCAACATTTACGAATTGGAAAATGATGAACTATTACCCTTAGAAGTTACGCCATACCTTGACATGGATCTACAAGGATTACCAGATGTAACGAACCCGATTGGACCTACTACCATCGAAGGCAAGTTTGTACCTCTCGAACGTTTCCAAATCTATCGTCAAGAAGATCGTTTCAAATATCATTACAGGAAAATACGGGATATTTTTTTCGATGATGCGATCAATCCACTACCCGCTATTCCCGAACGTCGACGATCTACTACGTCGCGTTCCGTAAATACGCCTGTTCCACTTTTACCCGTTGGTGCAAACGAAGAAACCATCGATACTTTTGGATTTGCAAAACGTAAAATCGAAGGTTTCAAATCTTGTAAACATTTCAAAGGCTCACGGGATTGTAATAATAGTAAATACTGTTTGTTCACACAAAGAGGACAATGTCGTCCAAGGGGATATGACGTAACCGACCAACGAGATCCTCTTTCTAAAAAAACGATAGATCGACGGACATTTCAAGAATCTCGAAAATTAGATTATAATTGTAAAACATTGGCGGCAACAGAATGTGAAAATGAAAAGGACGACACAGGACAGATACCTATTTGCAAATGGTCTGAATCACGACAACAATGTAGACACCATACCTATCGTTTAGGTCCAAGAAAACAATATCGAGTAAAAGAGTCTACGCCCTGTGCTCTATTGACTAAAGGCAAGTGTGAAAGATCAGAAGGACAATGTAAATATATCGAAACAACCGAAAGTGGAAAACCAGTGAATGCATGTCGTCCTGCTGAATATCGAAAATGGTATAGTTATCGTCACAATGAACCGCATAATAAACGTGTGGTGGAACAGAACATGGAAGATATCGACGGCGAAGGCCGTGATTTTTTTGATTCCATTACAACCCCAACTGAACGCAGACCACGGAGAGATAAACTTGAAAGGTTTGACGACGCAACTGGAAATGTATATACTTACATCCCCAATTCTCGTATGTTTACTACTACGAGATAGATGGAAATTCGATACCAAAGGTTGTATTTAAAGAATGTAAATCACGAATGGTTTTTTGTTGATCATGAATAAGAGTATCAATATTGTCCAATTCAGACGTAAACATCGATAAATTTTCATCTGGCGTTTTCTCGGGTGACATTTTCGGTAGAAGATTTGTTTTTTCCAGTAATTGGGTTTTTTTCGTCAATATCGTTTCATACAATTGATTCCGTTGTTTCAAATCCGAATCCAACTGTTTAAGTTCGGTTTCATATCGAATCGCATCTTGTCGCATTGTATCATAACTACCAAAATATTCATTCGTACGACGAATCATGATCAACACCAGTATAATCCATAACAACAGTAAAAATAATATCATTCCGATATAACTACTGTATATAAAGATAATTTCAGTATTGTCTTTACACAGAAGAAGTCTTTTCCAATAACAAAAATAAAGGAATATGAAAGAATCCATCGTCGATTTCTATTTGAAACATGTACGAGAAAGCCATGAACGTTACGGAGAAAAAGTGATTGTTTTTCTGGAATCAGGACATTTTATGGAATTATACGACCACGTGTCTGAAGAAAAATCCTATCATTTACGTATATGTGCGGAACTCTTGAATATCATTGTTACGAGGCGTGATAAATCCGATCCCAAGAGCGATTTCATGGCAGGCATCCCAACAATTTCCATTAAACGATATCAAAATCTACTTCTTCGACATTCTTATACGGTCGTGATGATCACGCAAACCAATCCTCCGCCTGATTGTCAACGTAAAATTACGCAAATCTTGTCTCCCAGTTGTGTACCAGATGCAACAATGGAGGATATGGAATGCGGTGATTTAATAAGTATGTTTATGGAATATGTTACCGAGCAAGAATCGTATTGTCATATTACCCAATATCAATGTCGAACGGGAGATATTACATTCCATACATTGGTATTGAAGGATTACTCCGAAATGCTTCTTTTTATAAAAAAATATCGATGCAGTGAACTCCTTATCTTGTATGAAAAATCCAAAGAATGTTTTATCGACATGGATGAAATACAAAGTTTATATGTACCATCGCGTCAAATGTTCCACCTTCATCCGATCGATGAAAAGACATTTCGTCTCTTATCGACTCGAACATATCAAGAAACTTATCTTTCTACAACATATTCTCATCTACGATCACAGTTTGATTCGATTTATGAAACATTGAATATTAAGTACATGGAGACGTGTGGAATTGTGAATTTCATCCATGTCTTGGAATTCATTAAACATCACGACGAACATTTAATTCAAGCTCTTCCCAAACCACAATGGGCACCGTCCAGTGATCCATCCCAATCCACGAAATCGCTTTTTTTGACATTGCATAATAATACTTTATCATCTTTAGATGTTTTTTCGGACCAAAAGGAAAAATGTCTTTTTTTCTATCTCGACCACACCAAAACAAAGAATGGTTCGCACCAACTTCGGAATGATTTATTGTACCCATTAACCGATCCTGTGCAAATTGAAGAGAGGTATGCTATTATCGATTATCTGAAAGAATCTATTATTTATAATTGGTTTGATTCCCATTTTACCATGAAAGTCGACGTGTCTCATTTACATCGAAAATATGCCTTGGGATCAATACCTCTACCCCAATTCCATAAACTATACACGTATGATCGTGAACTAATGCTTTTTTTGAAAGAGTTGTATTCACTACATCCTTTACCACCTTTTTCATCAATGCCTTTGGAAGAGTCGATCGTATTATTCGAAAAATATATACGTGAAGTATCCATGACCTTTGATTTCGAATCCGTGGAAATATTTTATCTCCAAGGATTGGATAGTACATTGGATGCTTTACGGACAATGATGGACGAGATAAAAGAAAAAATCGAAATGGAGACGCGGGAACTTCAAACGCTCTTCGCCAAAGTGCAAGTGAAATACTCTGAAAAGGACGGTCATTCTTGGGAGATCAATCGCCCTAAAAACAAACCTATATCTGAGATTCTTCAAAAAATACAAAGTTGGAGATCGGATTGTGAGATCGATCATCAATCTTCGAAAAGCGTCGTAAAAGTGAAAACATCCTCTTTACTTTCGAAATCATCCTCTTTCATAAACTATCAAGCGGAATTTTTTGAAAGACAGAGTGTTTTATACAAACAAAAATTACACGAATGGAATGAAACGTATATAATCCCCGTTGTTAAACCTCTTTATCAATTTTTAACGCGCTTCGATGTCTCATGGAATGCTACGTATATTGCCAAGCAATATCGATATGTTCGCCCTGTGATCGACACTACGAAAGACCATTCATGTCTTCAAGTGGAAAGAATACGGCATCCCATCATCGAACGTCTCTTAGAGAAGAAAGAACGAGCATATGTTACAAATGATTTTATTTGTCCACATGGCCATGGTTATATTTTATATGGAGTGAATTCTGTCGGTAAAAGTTCTTTTATGAAATCCATTGCCATTAATCTACTTATGGCACAAGCTGGGATGTTCGTTGCCTGTTCGTCATTCGTCTATTATCCCTATCAACGCCTTTTTATGCGTAATGGAACGTCCGATGATCTTTTTAATCACCACTCGTCTTTCGTGAAAGAAATGTGTGAAACACGAGACATTGTAGATTATGCCAATGATAATAGTCTGGTTTTAGTGGATGAATTATGTGCTTCTACGGAAATCACATCGGCAACGAAAATTGTCACTTCGGTCTTGAAGATACTTTATGAACGGCAAAGTTCGTTTATTTTCTCCACTCATATTCAACATTTACACAAGGAAAAGATACTTTTGGATTTACCTCGTTTACACTGTATTCATTTAAAAGTTCGTTTGGAGGGAGGGAATAAGCTTTTCTTTGATCGTACGATTTCCAATGGAAGTCCAAGTATTTCCAATTATGGCCTTCATGTAGCCAAACATATTTTATCGAATCCCGAATTTAATCGATATTGTTCCCCAAATGCCACCGCATTTGAATTTCCCAAAACTTCCCATTATAATCGTTCATTGCTCATGGATAAATGTGCGATTTGTGATTATAAACCATCTCAACCCTACGATTTACCGCTGGATTGTCATCATATTAATATGCAGTGTCTTGCCGATAAGGAAGGATATCACGAAGAAATCCATAAGAATCATTTACAAAATTTAGTCGTTTTGTGTAAAATATGTCATCAAAAAACACATCAAAATCTCATTCATATTACAGGATATGTTGAAACCTTAGAAGGACGAGAATTGTTATTCGAGCGTTTTTAGTTTGTTTAAAATATACACGTATTACAAAAATATACATAAGATGGAAAGCGTATTTGAAATAGGTATTTCACCAGAATACAATAAATGTCTGTGCATTTATTTTTCGAAACTAAAAGAACTTTTTAAATCCTGCAAAGACCGACGTGGTTTATACACGGATCTTCTTCAAGAACTTATTCCTAAAATTAATGATTTGTTAGAAGATTCCGCGACATTTACGGTGTTTTTATATTTGAATGGATTACAGTTAAATGATTTATACATGATACGAGAACTTACCATGTACATGACCAATTTCTTCGTCGAACATTATCACGGAAAATTGAACAAATGTTTCATGATGAACGTTCCTTTACATCTTGAAAATATCTATCATATCATTCGTCCATTAATTCACAAAGAAGCTCGTTCTAAAATTATTTTAGTCTAATTAAATAGTACAAAAAAAAAAATGGGACTTATAAAAGCAAGTATCGTTTCAGCAATTGTTTACTATGTGTGGCAATTCTTGTTTGTCAATTATTTTTCGTATCGTATTCCAGAAGCGATGAGATGTAAGGTCTCTCCGTGGATACCTATTATCACCATTTTCCTCATTGAACTATTATTATGATTTCGTAGGTAACACGTTACTGTATATAATATAAATTGAATTTTCAGTGATACAAATAATATCCGATCCTGCCTCGGTACGACTTCCTTCAATTTGCAGTATTTTGTTTAGCGGAGAGGTATAGGCTTCGTTATCTTTGAATAAAATCGTATGTTTATCCTGAGTTTTCACCAATCTACAATTTCGTTGGATACTGGATGTGTAATAATCTAACATGATAGGTTTATCTAACTGACAAGATAGTTTCGCGGCTTCTTGTAAGGTACTAACATGTGGAATAATGGTGTTATTGTTCAACATTATATTTTCAAAAGAGAATTTAATTGACTATTTTCAAACGCATACTTGATTGCTTCAAAATTCATCATTTATTTCGGTAATCGTGGAAGAAGAAGAGGAAGACTCGCCTCCTATATTGGCCTTGGAATATTCCGACACTTTTTTTTCAAAGAAATTGGTTTTTCCTTCCATGGCAATCATCTCCATAAACATGAAGGGATTTGATGTCTGATACAGTTTGGGATACCCTAATTGGAAAAGTAAACGATCTGCGACGAATTTTACATATTGAGTCATTAAATTACAATTCATTCCAATCAACGAACACGGCAAGGCTTCCGTAATAAACCGAATTTCAATGTCCACTGCTTCTGACATCATGGTATGTACAACGGACGAGTTTAATTTCTCCACCATATAATGTTTGTAAACATGCACTGCAAAATCCGTATGTAATGTTTCGTCTCTTGAAATCAGTTCATTCGAAAATGTAAGTCCGGGTAAAATACCGCGTTGTTTTAACCAAAAGATCGCACAAAAACTTCCAGAAAAGAATAATCCTTCGACGATCGCAAATGCAAGTAAACGCTGTGAGAAAGAAGCTTCGACATTTTCAATCCATTGGAACGCCCATTTCGCTTTTTGAGCAATACATGGAATCGTATGAATGGCATTAAACAATTGTTCTTTCTCTTTCGGATTTTGAATATAAGTATCGATCAATAAAGAATATGTTTCACTATGAATATTTTCGATTGCAATCTGAAATCCGTAAAAACATCGAGCTTCGGGCAGATCTAATTCTTTGTAAAAACGAAGTGCTAAATTTTCGGACACGACGCCATCGCTCGCCGCGAAAAAGGCTAATATATATTTCAGAAAATGTTGTTCTTCGGGATTTAAGTGATTCCAGTCTTTAATATCCTTGGATAATTCAATTTCCTCGGATGTCCAAAAGGATGCCTCTGCTTTTTTATACAACTTCCACAAATCAGAATGTTTAATGGGAAATAAGACCCAACGATTTTCAGATGACGGGAATTGGATATTCATGTTTAGTTTATTTTAAAAAAATATATAAAATAAATCTTATATGGATTATTATGACGACTTTGTATTTTCCGAACATGGGTTACGTCAGGACGTGTACAAAATGAAGAAGGACATTCCGTTTTCAATTCTATTACACGATAATATCCACCATGTGAAAACCATTGCGAATCACCTATCCTCGGATCTATTGGTATCCACGACGTCGTGTCATAACCCTAATAAAGATGAATTTGAACTTCAGAATGCATTGATGGAACATATGCGTCTAAAACGTTTGCTTGAACAACTGTCCTCTATCAATCGACATAAATCTCGAAAATTATCAATGATCTCAAAGGTTCAATAATTGAAGTGCATGCTTTGCCGCTTGTTGTTCTGCTTCCCGTTTCGTATCTCCACAACCTCTTCCAAGTTCTTCTCCATTCACATGTAGTACACTTACTGTAAAGATACGATGATGCGGAGGTCCTTCAATCAGAATATCTTTGTAGGTAGGAGAAGATTTATATTTTTTATGGAAATATTTCAATAAAAGATCTTTGTAATTATCTTCGTTCATGATCAAAGATGAAAAGTCGACGAATGTTTCAATCAATCGTATAAAAAACGTCTGTATTTTATCCAATGCAAACGCCGATGGTTTGTCCAGTTGATGGGTTTCTGCATACAATTTTTGATCATGATACAAAGCAGATACAAAGGCTTCTAAACAATCTTCCATCATAGCATCGATCGTTTTTTGTCGGTGACATGATGGAATTGTAAGATATTTTTCAAAATTTAACTTGGAAGCTAAATAGGCAAGCATTTTCCCATTCACTAATTTGGTTTTGAGTTTTGTCAAGAAGCCTTCATTTTCGTCTTCAAAACGTTCATAAAGGTACAGCGCGGTAATACAACCAATAAAACTATCTCCAAGAAACTCGTCTCTTTCATTGTCACGTTCTTTGGGCGAAGAAGAGTTCGTTTTTTTGATATGAAAGGCAAGTTGGTAAATTTGAAGATCATGAATGATGATATCACTCAGAGATAAAATTCCGAAAATATCTCTCAGATCAGATTCTTGGATCATTGTTTTCTTCTTTTTAACAATGAATCATTTTTTTATATCTCTTATGGAATATAGGATGTCATCGCGAACTATTTTTCCTTCACAATCCTTTTCAAACTTTTATTACGAGACTTCAAATTTTGTAAAATCGATCAAGACTGGAGATGATAGGTTACGTCCTCATCAGAAAATTATGAAACATTTTTTTTCTTTACATATTCCCTACCGAGGTATTCTATTATTTCATAACACAGGTACTGGGAAAACACGTATCCTTCAAGAGATCGTCAATAATTTTATTGACAAATATAAGATCGTTATTTTTCACCCTGCTTCATTGAGAGAAACTTTTATAAACACATTCAGGGATAAACATATCTCCTTCTATTCTTACAATAGCATTGATAAATTTTTCAAGGATAGAGTTTCGGATGATGATAACCCAAAACCATCACTTATTGTATTCGATGAAATCCATAATCTAATATCTCCCATCTCATTTTCTTGGAAAAAAAGTAAACAGTATAATACAAGAAAAGGCGGTAGAATCCCCATAAACAGTTCCCGCAAATCTACAGGTGAAAATGACACAGGTCATCACAAACAAAAATTATATGATTTTTTGATGAATAATGGAACATATAAAATAATCGCTTCCTCTGCTACACCAGTACGAAATTATTCCTCTGAATTTTTCTTATTGCTCAATTTGTTACGTGGACCGATTCGTATGTATTCGATGGATGTTCATGAATACGACACGACGTTGGAAGATATATCCAAACAAAGGATCTTATATAAAATCGAAAAAAAAGGCAAAGTTTATTTCGAAATATGCCCTGATCATTATATAATAAAGAAAAAAGGATCCTTTTTGCAATTGGAATACGCGGAAGGAGAAACAAACCGTCTATTCGAAAAAATCCCATTTGAGTCCAAGAAATTATTTGACGAGTCTTTCATGAAATATTTCGAAGGTAACATCGACGGTGTTTATAAAGATACGTTAGAGTATATTTCTTTACGATGTACAGGTTTAGTGTCTTATTATCGAGGAGATGGAACAAATTTTCCCACAGTGACCTATATTCGTCGCAGTCATCATACGGAAGATTATAAGACGTTGTTTGATACCCAAGTTTTTCAAAAAAAATATCATGGAAAAGTCGCTATCTATTGTTACTTTCGCGATAAAGGAATTAATAAGATTTGTGAGTTTTTAGAGGCAAACGGTTTTTCATGTTTTGAGAACGATATGGAGATTCCAGGAAACCGTTATATCAAAATAACAGGTGATGAAAAAGAAAAACAAACTCTTATTGATCGTTTTAATGACGAAAAAAATAAAGATGGATCGTATATCAAATATATTTTATTCAATACTGGAACGGAAGGATTAGAATTTCTTTCGGTGAGAAGTTTACATATTTTACATCCTGAAGAAACACCCACTGCATTGATTCAAATCATTGGCAGAGTGATACGATATAACTCCCACCGACAATTAAATGAAACCGATCGATCGGTAGAAATACATTACTATATAAATGATAAAACAAAAGAAATAGCTCATCATCATACAACGTGGAACAAACTGAAATGGATGTATTATCTATACGATATATTAAAGAGATGTTCCGTGGATTGTATGCAAGATTGTTATAAACCACTTAACGTTCCCAAAACCCATCTTTTATATGATGTGACCACGGATTTTAATGAAGACTATGCGTTTCATCATTCTAAATACCAAGAAAGACACGACGATCCAGAATTGATTAAGATCAAACAGCAATTGTTTGATTCAGATAAATTTCGGCTCTATGAAGTTGACAGAAACATTTATAAACTATTTGATTCCTCGCTAAACATGTATTCGGAGAATTTGTGGAAAGCACTACCAGGTGTCATAAAAACGATTAAAGAGACTAAAAGTGTTTATAATGAGGTTTATGTAGGAAAATACAATAAAAACTGGGAGGAATGGTTAGATTTTAAATCAAGAGATAATAAACCGATTCGATTATATTATGATGAAAAGATATTGACAATACAGCGCACAAGAGATATTTCTCAAGTTGTATTAAGAGACAAAATCTCAAAATTAAACGACGACAACGACGAAAACGAACAGGTAACTTATGTATATAGTCCAAATCATAAATGCTTCATGATATGTTATAAAGAAAAATATTTTTCAGGGGCCATTGATCTTTTTGAACAATTATGAGCCTACATAAAACTGCCGAGCTTTACCGAAAGGGGAATTATTTAACGAAAGAGAGATCATTCAATTTACATTTCTTTTTCCAAAATGTAGTGTTTAAACGAGTACATTCAAATGGGTTTTTCTTCTGTGTCACCGATGGACAATGCGTCATAGCATAGTTCCAACAATCCTGTGCCGTTTCACATTCCATATCATTCGTATTTCTTTGGAGACATGTGTATGATTTTAAACCCATTTTATTCCAATCCTCGGGGTAGGAGATATGCCCATATTTCCATTTCATCCAACAATTTGATATTTGGAGTCTTTCGACCGGAGAGGCGACATTCAAAGAAGAATAGAGAGACGGTGTAAGTGGATAAGGAATCAAATATTTCTGCCACAATTGTTTACATTCCTCTTTGTCATATACTCGGGTTGTGGTAGACGGAATTTGCATGGATGATACATACGTATTCTTTGGTATTATGTTGTCATTCGAACAAACGAGGATGATAACTTTGACTAACACTGACTTATTCCATAGGAATTGTAATAAGAAATTTTTGTCATGAATACGAATGGTTTTGATGATTTCATAAACATGACTCATATGATGTATATTAATTTTAGAAGCGTCATCGAAAAAAGAAGAAAATAAATATTCATCATCGCCCTCCTCCGATAAGTCTTCTATGAGAAAGGAATAATTCAATTCGACGGGTTCGTGGACCGTTTTTGTATCGTGACATGAGAAATAGATATTGGATGTTGTCCATAGTTGGACTGTCGTCTGTGCAGAAGTCGGCGAGGATTCGCTCATTTCTTCCAATAGGCACAATAACAATAATTGATATTCCTTTGAATTCCATATATGAGGTTGTTGCTTTCGATGGAGATGTACCATTTCCTTTATTTTCTCTTTGTTGGACCATATGACTTCTCTTGATAATTTCGATATTTGTAATAATTCAATTAAATAAAAAAAAGGGGATACTTTGGTGTTGGTAATAAATGTATCCAAGGATCGCTTGATATTGTCCGGAAGAATACGATGCAAACGGAAACTCTGTTTTTGACTCTGGGTTTCCAAGAGAATACACGAAGAATCCGAAAAGATTAATTCAGAAGAAAATCGTGGCATACATTGTTTTCGGGTTTTCAGATTTATAAATGATTCATCGAATTTCCACAAACACATGGGGTCATTCATACAAGTTGCACTGGATTCGTATTGATCACAACGAGCGGATGACATTCTTCTCCTATTAAGTTTTCTGGAAGAACAAAAGGGTATATTAACATGACGATTCCATGTACATTCGTCATGCGAAGAACACTGTTCCTCATCCTTCCATGCAGTGCATAATTTGCGAGAGGTATGAATTGTCGGTGAATTCGATTGAGACGATACACAAAGTGCTTCTTTGGAGTTTTGGAAAATGGAGCAATCGAATGCTGATTGTTGAAGCAGTTTTTCAAAGGAAAGATTCACGAAGGATTCTTCGACGGCCATTTGTTCGACGATGCTATCCACATCTCGTATTCGACATTGATCATTATGGAATACACATATCTGTTCGTCGTTACATTCTTCTTTCGTTTTTTTGGTACAATAGTCGATCGAAGAAGATATCTGTTCTTGATGTTTCTCGGTGAAAGACGTTTTATAATTATATATTTTCAAAGTCCAATCCTTCGGAAAAGAAAGGAGTTGATGAGAGCAAAAACGAGCGGCACGTGCGATAATCTGTCTCGTGAGAGCAGTACTGGTAGGGGGTTCCGTAACATGTACAACACGCACTTCTTTTAACGAGATTCCCTCTGAATAGTTTTTATTCGCCAATAAAAGATTGATCAATGTACCGTGACGATTACTCTTCATATTAAAAAAACCCATCACCAATAATTTATTATATAAAACAGAACTGTCTTCACTGTTTAACATGACAAATGCTTTATGAGAAGGCAATGATTTGGATAGGATCGATTCTACTCCTCCCGATTTGGGAGGAAAGGTGTGATGAATCGTATGCGGATTAAAATTTTTTACATATGCTTTCAGAGTTTCCCCTGTGTACAATATCCATCCTTTTCGTTGTAAAATGTAAGAGATTATATTGATACCCGACGTCTCAAAAAAAGAGTAAACGAATTGCTTTCCCTCCGTAACATGGTTTTCAATGTTTTCAACGATTTTATAAAAACGAGGAAGATCGCGTTCCCCCGTTTTTTCATCAATAACTTTCATCATGTCGGAATTGGTGAGATAGGGACTATTCGAGAATTTACGAAGAGAAATACACAAATTCAAGACGTTTTTATCTCGACAAGTCACGCGTTGATCGGGGTACGCGTTTAAAAATTTGCGGATATCTTCTTTCATTTGTTTCTGAATACGTTGAAATTGGGTTTCGGAATAAACGACGGTCTGTGTGTCCATGAAAATCTTCCGAGGAAACAACGAGAGATCATCTTCATTATAGAAATAAGAAACGTATCCTTTACAACGAGATAAAAAATCATCTTGATTTTGCAATAAAAAGCGACCGTCTGGTTTGGTGACTAAATAAGTCTCCTCGAATAATAATTTACTTTTCGGTTTGTCAAGAATACGGACCATCGTATTCAATATTTTCTGAGGCGGGAGTGTTACTTCAGGAAACGCCGATGGATCATTACGATGCTTTAACATATTAATAAGTAAACCTGCTTCATAAGGATGATTCCGAAAAGGCGTTGCGGTCATCAATACAATCTTAATATTATTGGCTCGACGGAGAGCCTCGATCACTACATAAGAATCTTGTACTGGAGGATAATTGGATTCTTCGGGTGTGATTAAATTATGGGCTTCGTCAATAATAATTATTGTATTATTCAGTAATGGAAATTCATCCGTATCGGGTTGTAATGTGTCATACGATAAACTACCATACCCTTCATGCGACGACGGTATTCTATTCACGTCTCGATCCCATGCCGTAAATCCTTTCAAACGATTTGCAAGTTCTTGATAGGAAATTAAATCAATCTGACGTTTTATGCGATTGTCTCGTTCTTTAGTATCTAACACTTCTCCAAATAAAGTTTCGCTATCGACTTTTTTCAATTCATCCAAAAAATTTTGTTTTAAAGAAGGTTTCACAACAAACATGATGATACGTGAACGATCGTCTTTTAGATACATGGACATGACCAAAATGGAAAGTAAGGTTTTGCCAGATCCTAAACTATGAAACGTCAAAACACCGCGATACGGCGTATGAGGAGACATATAATCCGCAATGATCCGTTGTTGGACTTTGAAATTTTTCAACTGCAATGTTGGTGGAAATGAACAACCAGAAGATGTTTGATCTTTGGGTGGAATAAAAGAACAGGAACCCGTCGTCCCGTTGTATTTATTAGTAATCTCGGTATAAAACGAAGACGACTCGATTTTCGGATATTCATTGTTATAAATAGGAACATTTTTCACTAAATTTTGAACTTCGGTACATACATCCTCTCCTAAAAACAGTTCTTCTGAAGATTTACATTCAAGGCGTCTATGTTTTTTTTTAATTTTACAATGAGGATCCTCCATTATTTTTTTTTTATCAATAAAAAAATTATGACACTCTTGAATGATTTTATAAAAGATAGTGGGAAATCCATCACGTCAAGTTTAGATACTATTACATACCAATTTTTTTTTATCCTTGCTTTTTTCTTGGTCGATCCACTTATTTCCAATACGATCGCTAAATTATTTTTCTTGATTGGATATGCTTTCGTATCGATTTTGTTTTATGTCATCTCCTATACGTTTTTCAAAGCTTCCGAAGAGAGTGAACTAACGTTTTTAACCAATTTTAGTTTATATATATTTGCGTTCACGATAGGATATTGGCTTTATCTAAATTTAGTACAGTCTTCGAACATCATCTTACTTTTGTACTATATCACGTTATTGATTCTCTATTCGGTGTATATAATTTATAGTAAAAAAGAAACGTCGTATATCTATGGTATCGGTTCGATTATTGTAGGATTACTTATGGGAATCCTTTGGGCTTTTCTCATCAAATCCAAAATCCAAGAGACACAGCAACAACACCAACAAGAAGACACATCCCAAATTATCGATCTAAATAAAGATAAAAATGTAAAATGTCAAGTATTTCGAATATAAATCTTATTCATGAAAAAACAAACAAATACAAAAAAATGGCACGCGATGGGATCCATTTATCACACACTTATAAAAAACTTTCGCAATTGATTGAAGACGATCTTCGAATTGCGTTTCAAATGTTCAATTTAAACGAAACCAGTACGATAGAGGATCTACGACAATCTTATAAAAATGCCGTATTAAAATTCCATCCCGACCGTCCGGGTGGAAATGAACAGACGTTTTATATCATCCAAAAGGCATACCATCTCCTCTCTAAAAAATTCAAGTTCGAATCTCAAACGGATCGATCTGTGGAAGAAATACAGTATAGTCGTGACGAAGACGACGGACAACTTCGGTGTACTATTGCGAATGGCAAAAATTTCAACCAAGAAACGTTTAATAAAATATTTGATGAGACCCGTATTTATAATGCACATGATGAAGGGTACGGTGAGTGGATGAAATCGAGTGTACAACAAGATGAAAATACCTATCGAGGAGATTATAATAGGAACCCTTCAATGATCATTTCGATAAAGAAAAACAACATCATGAAATTATTCGGAGAGTTGATGTAACAGGCTCTTCGGCTGGAACCTCCATGAATTACGATTATTTAGGAGAAGATCATATCGATAATTTCAGTGGAAAATGCATGAAACTAAATTTCACCGACTTAAAACAAGCCCATACCGAAAAAATGATTTCCACGAAATTGCATGAAGCATCGCGTCCTGTCTACGATTCTGTGGAACAATTAGAACGAGATCGACAAACACAGAATTTTCAAATGACAAGAGAAGAAGCCCATTATTTAGAAGGATTGAAATTAAGAGATGAAGAAATGGAACGTCAAAGAATGGAAAATGTATTCATTCGAGATAAAATCATTGAAAAACAACATGTCTCGCTTCAAAAATATTTCTTGAAATCCGATTGATTTATGGAAAAAAAATGATGTTTTTTTTTTTACAAATAAACCAAAAACTATTAAAGATTAATTTCTCTTGTATGCTCAGGTACTACAATGCCAAATATTAGAGGAGGGTCTGGATATAAAAAATACAAGAATAATCGACATAATGGAGACACAGATACAAAAGAAATTACATTTGCCAACGGTACGTCTCAATACTATGGTTTTGTCACCAATAAATTAGGGAGTGGACGGTTCTATGTGAATATTGTCACATCCCAAAAAATGGATCCTGAATCGAAAATGGCCTTTTTGCGAGGAAAATTGAAGAAAAATAAATATAAATGCTTTGTTTCCGTGGGAGACTTTGTATTATTAGAAGCAGTGGACAGCACTAAATATGAAATTATGGATAAATATAGTACCCAAGAAGTGGATGTTTTACGTTCCCATAATGAAATTTACACTGATATGGATCAGAATATGTTCATGAGCCATGTGAATGCATTGGTGAATGAAGAGAAAGAAGAACCACAAGATGAATGGGTGGATTTGGAAGATTTATGAAGGACACATCTTCAATAAACATCCTTGACTGGGAACGGGCGGTTCCAAAAAATCATTTTGAAGTTTACAATATTCGAAATAATTATTCAAATAAATCTGATATTTATAAATTTCGTCTTCTTTCAACGTCGAAATTTGGGAAACTGGATACAAGATGTGTCCCATATCTCCATGACAGTTAAAACTGAAATGATCTTTACACTGATGTAACGTAATGAATCCGATGAGGAATGACAGCATGAAGAAATAAATCATCTCTTTTTTTTTTTCCCTTACCTAAACATTTTTGTTTCATAAACACCATCCGTAAAATAAAACATTTCATTCGATTCCGCCAATGTGATTGTATAGGTATTTTCAAACAATACATCCATCTCATATACATCAGTGTTCGTTCTTAGATATACCGTTGAAAATCCGACATATATAATATAGTACGTAGAATCGACAAGACATCCATCTCCGACGAAAGGCGTGTTATGAAAAAAAGGGGACTTATGCGCAAAGGTCTGTATATAAATATTAGGATGTTCGTGGAAGGTCACTGCCATAACATTATGATTGACATCAAAGATATTTTGACAATGTCCTTCTTTTTGCAAGAATAAATGTAACGATTCGATGGGCATTTTAGGCCCTTTCATGATATTTTCACTTATTATGTAACAATCTTTACAATAAAATTTAACACGTGATTCCATGGAGCAAGATTCATATATGTGACAATATTTATAACATGTTTCATGTGCAAAAGGACAGTCTGAATCAGTCACATACGACAATTGCACATCGGATGCTTTTTTTAGATCGTCGTCGAAATAAATGGGCTCCAGTAAATTCACATCACATGCGAATTGGACTCTATATTTCATTTGATACTCGATCGGATTCATTCGAATCATGTTCAAAAATGTTTCTTGGATTCGTTCTTCCATAGAAACACTGGCCACGAATACGAGATTCAATAAAAAAAAAATCATTCTTACCCCGACGACCGAAAAAAAAAATGTTAATACTAACGAATAATTATAATAGGAATTTTATTGGCCATACCAAACCAATACTCGTATTCTCCAAATTGATATTTTTCAAACGTTTTTTTTTGCAAGTGTAAAACATATTTTCGCGACGTCTGTAGATATCGTGGTTGCGTCGTGATGCTCATAGCAATACCTGCTGATTTCTTCTTGGTTTTATTCAAAGTCATCATTAAACGATGATACCCCACTGTCTCGATTTTGCATGTAGATGTAGAGGATTGAAAATCAAGATGATTTGGTCTTAATTCAGTCCACAACGTCATTGGATGACAATTCGAAACCAACGTCTGATCCATGTGAAATAACGGATAAAGATCAAACTCACATACTGCCTGTTTTTGAATAACGGACGGAAGATCCTCCACATTTCGTACAATTTCTACACATTCATAATTCATGCATTGTCGTGGTTCCGTCCTATAAAGTTCCTGTAAACGTTCTCGTCGATCCGATGTACTAAAGTAATTATAATACATCGTTGACAAAGGACTTAGCACTATTTCAGGAACCCCAAACGTCGCTTCTATGGAACAAAATGTTTGAAAAAAAGAATTAACAGGATCCTCGTTACGATGGGCATTGAACGCGGATTTGTAGATCGCGGTTTTTAACACATCTTCCGTAAATCCTGAGATTTTCCCACGACCCTCAAACAAATCCCATTTTTTTCCATGAGAAAATGAATCCATTCCTGCGATGGCAATATATCCTTGTATATGATATTTCTGTTGAAATTCTACGGTCATATGAGGATCATCGTAGGAGTCTCGATACATGAAACCTTTATCAAAATACGGAATCTCCTTACCTTTATACGTTGATATTTTCCCGAAGTCATATGAATCCTGTCTATTCAACACAGACGGTGCAATCATACAAATTAAACGAATTTCTTGGGTCGTTTTACATATAAAACACATATCATACGATTTCCCACTAACTCCGGTTTCCGCAATATACGGAATGGGATAGAAGAATTTGTAACTTTGTTTAATGTCAGGTGTTTCCATATTAAACAATCTCGTTTTCATAAAGGACACATCATCTTTGGTTTTATCATTTTGCGAATAAGTATATAAATAAATTCCTTTCGGTAAAATAAAAACGGGATACTCGCGATCTCCCAACCATTCCATATTGAAATAAGACCCCGAATGTTGAAAGGGTTGGCGGTTTAGTGGAAATCTCCACTCCGATGTCAGTTTTATACGATTTGTTCGGAGGTATTCATCAATAATATCACTTAGTACCCGTGGTTTACATTTTATTGTTTTAGGAAGAGACGAGTATCTTTCGGTGAGGTATGGTATCCAAAAAAACATCGTATTGGGGGCAATGGATATCTCAAATCCACGAGGAAGGTCACTCAGTTCCGATCGAAAGTTTACGTATTTTGTAACATTCCACGTCTTTGGAACGAAGTGCACTACGAATGATGGAGGGGTTTTTTTGTAATCGTTCGTTGGCATATTTATATAAATGTCCGTGCTTTTGCAATACCCACAATTGTACCATTTCCGATAAAGCATTTGAATGTAGAATGGAAGGATCGTTCTCAATCGCGGCCATGACCACATCTTTATCTTCTGCAATTTCGTCGGAAGCATACTCTATCAAAGCCCCCTTTTTTCGTACGGCTTTTAACATGAACCATTTATTTTCACGAAATGAATCAGGAACATATTTCAGACATATTTCAGGATCTATTTCAAATGCCAAATCGATGATGAATTCATCCATACGTGATTTTTCGGATGCAAACTGAAGTGACGAAACATTCTGTTGGATGGCTGTCGACACCACTTCTCTATCTTCTTGAAATCTCCCAGAAACAAACGCCAAGGCCAATCCATAATTACGTACCGCTTGCATGACAAAGTCTCGATCATCTTTGAATCGAGAAGGAATACATCGCATCGCTTCGCCGTTTTGTGTAATAGCGGCAATGACAATTTCACGATCGTTTTTCAAATTATCGCTTGCAAAACAAATGGCCATGCCTTTCGTCTGAACGGCTTTCATCACCAACTCTCGATCCTGTCGATAGGTTGCATTTAGAAATTTCAATACCATCCCATTTCGCTCAATGGCTTTTCGAATAAAGTCAGGATCCTTCGTCAAAGTTTCCGATATATTTCGAAAAACATCCTCCGAATTCTCTAACGCTTTTAAACAAATCTCTTCATTTTCTCGAAATCTCGTCGCGACGAATCGAAGGGCTTTTCCATACGTTTGTACTGCCAGACGAACAATCGTTTCATTATCCATAAATTCTGGTGAAAGCTTTCCTAACCACATTCCATTTTTTGAAACTACCTTCGTGGCGATTTCAAAATTCTTCCGCAATCGTTCGGAAGCATATTGGATGGCGGCCGTTTTGTTATCGATTGCCAAATTCACAATATCCTCATCATCTTGAAGATCTTTGGAAGCATATAATAATGCCATACCATTTTGCATTATCGCTTTTCGTACAACGTCTCTGTCGTTTTGCAATTCAGGAGACGCATATTGTAATGCATTACCATAGACCGAAACCACTCCCATTACAATTTTTTTATTTTTTTTAATACAATCTTCTGCATAAAATAAGGCATGCTCGAATTTCGTATACTGTTCAATGTTTCTGCGAGTCATTATTTTATATATATGATAGGAATTTTTTGACTCATGGCGAACCAATACTCGTATTTCCCGAATTTATATTTCTCGAATTCATTCCTTTTTAATCGTAAAACATATTTCCGTATCGTCATCGACGTCGTTTTGTTCAAGGTTCTTGTTTTGGTTCCCGCTAAAGTTTTCTTATTCGAAATTAAATAGTGTCCTACTGTCTCGATTTTGCATTTGGACGTAGAGGATTGAAAATCGAGATGGTTGGGTGTCAATTCATTCCATAACGTCATTGGATGACAATTCGAAACCAACGTTCGATCCATGTGAAATAAAGGATAAGGATTGAACTCGCACACGGCCTTTTTATGAATAACCTTCGGAAGATCCTCCAAATGTCGTACAACATCTACACATTCATAATTCATAAACAATCGCAATTCATCCACGTTTTTTTCATGAAGATTTGTCACATGATTAAAATAGGTTGTGGCTAAAGGACTTAGAACAACTTCGGGAATACCATATGTGGCATTTATGGAAGTAAACCAATGGAAAAACGAATTCATAGGAAGCGTATTCTCGCGAGCATTGAATGCCGATTTGTAGATGGCCGTTTTCAAAACATCTTGTGTGAATCCGTTTACTCGTTTACCACGGAAGTCTTCCCATTTCTCTCCATGAGAAAAAGAATCTGCTTGTGCTATGGCCATATATCCTTGTATATCATATTTCTGTTGGAATTCTTTGTTTATATGAGGATCTCGAAACGAATCGCGATACATGAAATTCTTCGGATAATAGGGAGCAGAAACATTTTTATAATTAGTAATGTCTGTCATCCCATGATAATCTTGATCTTGACGATTTAATGGCGACGGTGCAATCATACATAATAAACGAATCTCTCGTGTTGTTTTACATACATAACACATATCATATGATTTTCCAAACACTCCGTGCGATGCGATATACGGTATTGGATAGAAGAATTTTAGACTCTCTTCGATTGGTTCGTGGTAGACATTTAGTAATTTACTTTTGATCATTGTCGCATCATCCAATAAAGGATCATTCTGAGAATAAGTATACAAATAAATCCCTTTCGGAATCACGAAAACGGGATACTCGCGATCGCCCAATACTTCCATTGCATAATAAAAAGGTTTTCTTATATACAACGCTCGATTCATCGGAAAAGTCCAATTTGGATTCTCTAAATTTAAATATCCCGACCGCATGTATTCTTCCACCAATTCTCGCAAATAGAAAGGTACCTTCGTTTGTAGAACGGCCATCGCCAGCTTCCCCTTTGTATAAATCGTCCGCAAATACGGAAACCAAAAGTGCATATTGTTCACATCAATCGGTGGTATCCTATTCAGTTCTATACCGATGATATATTTCTTCCAATCCTCGTACTCTAAAACATCGAAGGGGATTACGCGATAAGTCGATGCATCGTTCGATTGTAAGGCGTAACGAAGAGCATCGGGATGCTTTAATAAAGAAAATTTCAAATATTGATAAAGGTCGCCTCGTTCTTTCAAGACGGATAATTTCATAGACTCGGATATGTAATAAGAATCTAAAATCGTCGGGTCGTTTTGGATGGCGGTCATAACGACCTCCATGTCTTGCCGTAGACGTGTCGAAACATATTTCAAAAGCGATCCTTTCTTCGCGACAATATCTAATATTTTAGCCTTGTTGTCTTTTATAGTATCGGAAGTCCACTGCATACAAATCTCTGGGTCGATGGCAAAGGCAATCGCAAGAACTTCCTCGTTTTGTTTCATCTCTTCTGACGCAAATTTATATGAAATTATCTTATTTTGTATGGCTTTGATTACAATGTCTTTGGATCCTCGAAGTTCTGGAGATGCGAATTCAAGAGCTCGACCGTCTTTTAGTATGTCGTCAATGGTCACAACGGGCTTGTTTTCTTGTACTCCTTCATTCCGAGGAATGTTCATGATCCCACGATACATTTTCTGCACTATTTGATTCACGATAGATATACCTGTGCTTTTCATTTTCTGTATACGTACGTGCATACATTTTTTTTTTAATCTGTGAACTGTAGCCAACGTTCGAATACCAAGTTCTACCCCTGCAACCACACCGAGCGTCGTTTTTGGCGGTTTCTTTACTTCAACAAGTACGTATACGAAATACTCTCCCTTTTGTCTTAAAATATCCACATTGTTTTGAATCTTTAAGTTTGCTATCTTTTTAGCGGTTTTGTTATGAATCTTAAGGTAGCAATTATCTTTGAAGAGTTTTGGAGCTATCTTAAAGCCCTTACCTTCTATTGAAATAAGCTTTGGAGTAAATTCCATGGATTGTCGGATCAAACAAAGGATTACAAAGAGAATTACTACGTACTATAGAGGATAACGGTTATATCTTCCATCACGAAGAACAGGATAGTCATGGACGCATTAAAAGCATACTATATGAGCACAAAAAAACTGGTTATTTTATATCTATTTATATACCATATTTTACATTTCCGAAAGGCGAACCGTCTTCTATAGAAGTACATGTTATTGAACCATATGATGAGACGGCGGATTCTAAAGCTTCGTATCATTCATTTATTAAAATAATGCACTCTGTTATCTTTAAGTCATTTTTATCAATTTTTAATAAATAATATAACTTTATCGAATAACAGTTCCAACCCTACTTTGATATTCGACGTGCGTGGTCGACCTTATCGACTCCCATATATTTTTCACATAATTTACAAATTATTACACCATCACCGAGAGTGTGAAAGTCTTTTCCGCCTTTTTGTACGCTTTTTATACGTACCCCCTCTACATTTACTCTGACATATCGAATCATCAAAAAAGGAATCACATAACATTTCACATCGATAGTGCACATATGGTGATCCGTTGACTGGTTCATTCATACCTTCTTTTACCGTGATGGATATTATTTGTTGGTTTTGAATTTTCAAATGAATACTCCATGTATTTTGTTGATGAATACGATCCCAATCTATACTATTATCATTAAAAAGATTTCGCACAAAGGTTTCCATGATATTATGATGAGCGACCACGTGACATGTTCGTTCATTCTTTGTAGAGTACCACCAACCTATGAAATTCATGAGATTCGGTTCTCGTAAATCAGAATGTTCTATTTTAGGTATAACATGCTCTCGTATCCGCTCCCTACTTTGATATTCGACGTGCGTGGTCGAGCTTATCGACTCCCATATATTTTTCACATAAGGTACAATATTCGCAGGAATGTCTATGGTGGTAATTGTATCAAAGTGAATGGTTGTTACCTTATTCAAATATAATTTAATAACGACGGGTCCGATACTTGGTAATAGATCACAAACACTCTCTTCCGACATTAAAGTTTTCACGAAAGATAACATTCGCTTGAATTTTTCAATTTGTTTCGCGGTATCATCTGGACATTGGTTACTACTTCCTCGGGCATCTTCCCTTAAAAAAGGCGCACGCTTTAAGGTCAATACATTATTGTTGCCGTCACGCGCACACGAAGGAGCATACAATAAAAACGCGGTAATCCAAGTTCGTACAAGACATGATACATGGACAATTGGTTGATAGGTATACTTGGATGACATATAAAGAGTGTTTATGATTCCCCAAATTGCTAAAGACGGGTCTGGATTATTAAAGGCTCTTGTCACTGTTTTGTGCGCAACGGCTTTCCATGTATCATGCGATGAGACTGTATTCAAGATATTGGCGCATGACAAACCATGACGCGTGATTATGAATTCTTCGATCGACATTCTTTTATAATATAAACAAAACAAATTATTTAGTTGAACCACGACTTTTTTTGGTTCTTGAAGACGAGAGCGATGGTGCTTTTGGAATATTATAAGTTTGTAGAAGAACTTGTTCGGGATTGTATTTGATAGGCTGTCCCATGATATAATCTAAAGCACCTCCTGCATCTCTCCCGTCGATTTGTTTATATCCGACCAAGCCCTTAAACTCCGCTCCAAAACGAGCCAGTTTACCCAGAATTTCCGACGCAGAAGCGGTTATATCTTCCCCACTCCCACGCGCAGGAACCAGTGTCAAGACCTTGATCGTCGGATCTTGACGAAACAATGATAAACCAGAAAGATCATACACTTTATGAAACCACGCTTCACAACCTTGGACTATATAATTGTCCTTGGAACAAAAAACAATATCTTGTATTTTTCCAAGATTCGCCACAGATCTCCAACTCCCTGAATAGTGTTTATTTTTGGAAATTTTGATTTCCCTCTCCGCGACATCTGATTGAACGAGTTTTAAATCTTTTATATCCATGTGTTTAGATTCAATTCGATAACCAGCGTGAAGGGCGAACAGACGAGTTATATGACCTTTGATGACATCATTTCGTATTTTATCGTATTGATTATCATCAATTTTAACCTTATTACTCGACTCTTTTTCATAATAAGCTTTTCGAACCTCTATTTCACTGTCCATATACCGTTCAAGCATCGTACGCATCGCATTCATTTCCGTTATCTTAGAAGAATCTCTACTCATCATATTACGTTCAATTTGATATTTTTCAGAAGAATCGTATGTCTCACGTATATATTTATCTAAATAGTCACCTTCCACGTAGTCTCTGACCAATTCTTCACTCAAATTATGTACACTTTTTGTAGATAAATGGCTTTCTACTAATTGAGGCATTGAAGATCGTAACATGAACCCTCTTTTATCGGGACTACAATACTCTTTATAACTGACATTATTGCAAATGTTACTATCCCAATTGACATTTCTCGATGAATAAATAGAGGAATCATTGCCACATATGTAAGTACCATTCGAAGAACGGAAATAAATTGAACGATCTTGGAAAAGATCCATAAACGATTTTCCTTGTATATTCGTAGCCAATCGTACCGTCTCTGAAATATGTTCGATAATTCGACTCCAAAACAAAAACAAACCAGGAACACTCAATATAAATTGAACCGTCTTACATTTTTTGTTTTGATCCGAACAAATAACCCCTAATAGAGACGACGAGAACGAAGCCACGGCGACCGCATACGCCACTGGCGAAGATGCTCCTACACCTGCCATGAGGGTGGCCATGGCGCTTTTTATCGTATTTACGTTGGTGATAAATGTCTGTAATTTCGAATTACCATGGAAAAACGCCATAATGGTTTTCGTGGGAATGAATAACATCGTGTTGAGAAAGGAAAGAAGAGACTTATACTTCTTCTCAATACTGGCTCGTAAAGATTTCGGAATGGCTTTTTCGTAGAGCGTCGGTGCAATAATCGAGAACACCAATAAAAATCCCGCCGTGGTCATGACCGTGGTCATGTTCAGTGAAAATAGTACAGTCAAGAAATTTAAAAAGCTTTGCACGTAAGGAGAAGATCCGAAAAACTCTTGAATGCGTGATATGATTTGGGTCATGGTTTTGGTAAAAGAAGTCACGTACGGGGTGAATCCGAATTTTTTCGTGTACGTCCTCATGACATTGAGATAGTTGATAAACACCGACATGACGAACGTTTCTGTCAATGTATTCATCATGATCGTGATCTTGGTCGCCGTCGTGTTATTGGAAGAAAAAATAATCACCGCACACACAAAAACCCTTAGAAAATCCGCGACCCATCGTAGGACCGTTACGACCAGTGGTAGACTGGAAGTAAATTCGAACAAAGAGGATAATACGTTTTTTTGTGACTTAGATTTCTGTTTCTTTGATAAAACATCATTGTATATTTTGGTGGTCAGTTTTTGTTCTTCGACGAATGTTTGCCCTCGTGTAATCTCTTCCAGAGAAGATGGAATATGCTCTGGTTTGGACAATTTCATTTCCATGTTCATTTCTTTCACATCGTTCTGTTTGTGAAACTGCATCAATGTAATTGCTTGGGCTATATCGGGATCCTCCGAACTTGTTTGTTTAGTTGGACTACCACCACCACCACTACTACGACGAGTATATGACACCGTCGGTTTTTCGAATGGAATAGAGCTTGAAATATGTTTTGCCAAGGGAAGAAGGTCATTCACCGATAAATTCGAACAATTCATCTATTTTGTATATATATAAAAACAAGATAAACAAAAAGAGTCAAAAAGACAAGACATAATGCCGTATAGATCAAAATCGGTTCGACATAAGCCTTATAATTCTGTTTGGTGCGATACACGAATAATTGCGATTGAATTTCCGATGGATCGAAATCGGTATATCCCAATCGTTGAATAATACTGTCCAATAAACCGTTATTCGGAGCGTGCACGAAATACGGACGTTGTTCACGGTACATCACCTGATTATCATAAGTCCATTGTAAGTCCGTATCCAGTTGCACATCTTCGCCATTAAACATCACAATCGTAAGAAACAATTCGTTTTTGTGATCCATATAAATCTCTTCTGGAGAACGATGACAGTATTTATTTAATAAAACCTGATCGTCCGACGAATCTTGGATACGGAAGATCGTAGAGATGTTATGTAAGATCCCCATGATATCTTCTACATAACCGACATACGTACCCGCATTCAATCCGAACACACCGTTGCATTGGCCGAAAAGAAATCTATTAAAGATGACATTCCACGCATGGAAAATTTTTTCTTGTCCCACAATCATTTTACATGATTCACGACATCGAATCTCAATAAAATCCTTGGCGAACGAAGACAAATCACGGACACATACGACATCGTATCCATCGATAAAACATACGATATCATCTTTGGGTAAATTCGCTAAAAAATCGAGGAGTAAACGATATCGCATGGAAAATCCAGTCCATGGTTGCCCGTATCCCAAGACAGTTAACGGTATTCCATTCCTTGCGCAACTTTGTTGCAAAACATGAAAATATAATCTCGGTTCGGTAGCGACCGTTACTAAATGTAATTTCATTTTATTGTACGGTATTTTTTTTTTCCCGACTTATTGAGGAACGACGAGATCCACCACCCTTACTCTTCCATCCAAAATTAAAATTCTTCATAGTGTGCATCATTCGTTGATACAACGTTTTGGGTGGAGGAGATTCTTGTTTTGTTGTTGATTTAACCCCAACAGAAACGCGTGAATGATGCGACGAAGATGTGGGGTTTTGTGGTTGAACCACCTTATTCTCACCAATAATGCAGTATCCTGATAAAAACAAATAACCATATAGTGTACGATTATCTTCTGGAATAGGTATCGAGAATACATTATACTTTCCAATCTTTTCATGTGTTTTCTGCATTTCAAATTTTTTTTTAAAAAATCGAAATCTTTCGACAAGACCTGCATATTTCGAAAAATATTTTTCGATTTCATTTTCTTGTGGTTTACAAAAATAGTCTTCTTGGGTAAAAATACGTTTATATAGAATTTCTTCACAATAACTTATGTGTTTCTGAGATGTCAACAAACGGTGTTTCTTCTCTTCTCTTTTGAAAGAATCTCCCAAATCTTTCCATATTTTTTTCAATGTAACGTTGGACGTTGTGCCTTGTTTCGTTCGGATCGATATTTTTTCATTTAAGAAATCTTCCTTAAATTTTATCTGATCAATAGGATTCTCTACAAGATGAGTATCTGATATGTCCTCATCGGTTCTCCTGCTTATTTTATATTCAATAATGGTCATATTCCATTGATCATCTACATATATATTCAATCGGTCCATTGATTTGATATAGACAAGGAAATTTTTTTTCGACGACCATGCGTGTTATTTATGGCACGTCCGTTCTTGCGTCGAGAAGCTATTGGTACAAACATTTTGTTTCCTTTTTTATCATTCATTCAATTATTACAATAATTAAACTTTTTTTTCTGACTCTTTATTGAATAACAGTTCAATCCTCCTTTTTTTCTTGTAAACATGCTCCGTAACTTCTGTATAAATGTAGGAGAAGGTGGTGGAGAGGGTGGTGCGGAAAAGGAAGAAGATGATGATTGATCATTCTTAGCAACGGCATATCTTCCGCCATCGATACAACAATATCCCAATAAAACTAATTGACCAATATGAACGCGGTCTTCCTTTTGAATCATAAATAATTTATATTTGTCTCTATGAATATAGTTATTGAAATATATTACAGGAGTTTTGATCCCTTTCTCTTTGAAGAATTCGATCAAATCCGCGAATTTGGAAAAATAAGCATCAAGTGCATGTTGATCCTCATACGATTGTAACAAATACTCTTCTTTTGCCAATGTTTGTTTATACAAAATATCAGGACATGTTCTTTTATGCTCTAATTCTTTATTCGTACTCTGTAAAATCTGAAATTTTTTATCAATATCAATCATAAAATCTTGTAATGTATATGTACTCTGTGACATACGTCCCGTCAATGCTAATGCTCTTTGTGACGAACTTCTCGAATGAGTGTGTGTCAACGTAGGAAAACTGGCTATATCTGAGAGTTTTGTTTTTAAAAGTTTTTCGTCGATAGTGAATGTTCCCGTTAGAGGCACTATTTCATGAGATGTGATGGATGGTAATGCCGTGATTGTCCGTGGTTGTTCGCTCATTCGACTATCGTTTGATGATCTCGATGATCTTCGTGTTTTGGATGATTCTATTGGAGATATCAAAGCTTGAGACGATGATTTGCTGGAAGACGTTTGTGAAAGGTAATATTGACGAATATCTTCGTAAAATGGATTTTGGTCTCTTTTTGTTACATCATTTTTGATTGTTTTTATTTTATCTAATAGAGTATCAACTTTTTGTTTTACATCTTGAAACTTTATATTCTCTGATGTAAATACATGTGATTTACAAATTGCATAAATAAAACTATATAATAATATTTCTTGATCTCCACCATATGGATGTATTTGATTTAATAAATAATCATCGTATTTTTCCTTATAATGTTCTATCATTTTGATAAGATCCTTTGCACTTTCTTTCTTTTCTGTATCCTTAATTAGATCCATTCTATAAATAAACGACCTTTCCTTCGCAAGATCATTACTAAAACATATTTTATGATAATTGGTCACATCCAAAATTGTTAATGTAGTTTCGTCGACATATTTTTGGAAACTATCTACATAAGATGTTGCTCTTGTCCACGGTGCCCATGACGCTTTAATCTCTTTAATCTCTGAATTAAATTCTTCAATCCTTTTTTTAACCTTACCAAATGTTTTAGTATCGAAAAATGCTGTACAGTTATTTAAATTATC
>Ga0214917_10001563_pt1 | contig 29266 bp, 23 predicted proteins | sample LL_1208_BB_MetaG_FD_177983 | JGI IMG/M metagenome (GOLD analysis project Ga0214917, IMG submission 177983) | Freshwater microbial communities from Lake Lanier, Atlanta, Georgia, United States - LL_1208_BB | ecosystem: Environmental > Aquatic > Freshwater > Lake | place: USA: Georgia | collected... | reverse complement strand
AAATATCTACTCGAAATTTTCATGCCTTTTTTCATAGACATGCATTGTACTTCCGCGATCATCTGTATCATTCTAACACACTCAGAACTGTGGAGAAACGATGGAAGCACCTCTTCTTAGTACAGATTGCTGCAATGAAGAATGGAAACGATGTTTACCGATGCATCTCATGGGTTCATAGATAGTAGGTGACCGAGTCTAGATCACCCAGTGTAGGAGCTGAGTATTAGCTGGACTGTCCCATCAACAGGGAGAAAAGAGTTGCATTTCCAAGGGTTACCATTCACTCGCTTCCGTGGTGCACGAGAGTACAGAGAGGTGATAAATCCACGCGTGATTCAGTACGACACCCACAACGGTCGCGTCCATTCAAAAAAGGTAATAATCTAATTCGTACGTGTACTTGTCTATATTAGAGGGCGGGCCTCGTATGACATAGGGTTAAGTGGAAGGTCGCTTTTTTGTGGATCTTTTTGTGGATCTATTCGGCTCGAAACTCGCGGACTTGACATGATTCGTATGGATCGAATATTCCCAATAAACGGAATGTGAGGCGATATGTGCAAAACTTACCAGAAGGGACTAAACCGAGACCTCTCATGGGCATTCGTACACCAGCTCATCGCTCGAACAAGCCATTCATTCGAATTCTTTTAGCTCGAAATAACCGATTTGTCGAATCGAAATGAAAACGGCACATAGTAATCGCTTCTTTAGCCAACCAACACCTGGTCCGCGTAAGGTACAATTTCGCTTCCCATCTCGGGTTTGTTGATTCTGCACTGTCACACGTAATGCAGCAAAAATGTGCATTGATATCCCAACATATAATGAAATATTCCTACAAGAGAATGGTCCAGTCCGTCGACGTTTCGTGTCGAAAGGTATCATATGTCAAGGAAATGTGTTTATTCAAGCGAAATACGCCTGAAAATTAACATTTCCTTGCGCGCGAATGTTTGTCCTACAAATATTCTTCCGCCATATGGCAGTTCATGTGTCACACTTGACGTAGCTTGACGGACACTGTGTTAACGAGTGCATTATTTTGCGTCCTGGGCATAATGCTAACTGCTTCATGGCTTCGGAATCGTTCATCAAATGCACGAATAAGAAGACAGGAGAGTGTGTTGTGTTTGGTCATCTATTGGTAGAGTAAAGTTTGATCTATATTAGGAAGCCCAAGAAACATATCCTCGTAACTGTCATACTCTTCGGAATACTACTTGCGTACACACAATTTTATTCATGATCATTGAAATTTTTCTTTTTCATCATATTCTCATGATGCTCAACTTGCATCCCTAGGTTGTTTGAGAAACTTTGTGCGGTCTTTCACAACGGTTCATCCGTTCCAACCAACTTTAGGTGTCGCAGATCCAACAGAGAGAGAGAAAAAAGAACAGACGAAATTTTTACGAAACCGGATATCCCATTAAAGTGTTATGAAACAAAACAACAAGAAAGGAACATGTTGTACCGTGAGAACCTAATTCAGGTTCAATGACATCTTAAAATACACAGCGATTCAATCATTCATTCGTTGAGCCTTTTCACTATGATGTGATATTGTATTCAAACGTTGATATTCTTTCAGCATATAATGATATAATGTGTATTGATGAAATATCGAATTGAAGAATACCGCTGAAGTTTCACGTGTGCGGACGTTTTATTCACACCGATTAACATTCCTGTCGCCAGGAAATATTTCACATGATGTGTCCGGACGAATATCTCTAGAAGTTTGCTCTGTTGACTCCTGTCAACATTCATATCATTCATGTTTAGTTGACTCCTGTCAACAATTGAATGATAATTGTCCATTATCAATGCACAACAATGTCGCTTCAACGAGTAAACGCAACACATATAAAAGACGAAATGACACTTCTAACTCGTGCCAACGTGAACCAAAGTGTTATGCCTAATATGCATGGCATATGCATGGCTCATAACTGCGCAAAATTGTGCACCATCGTACGTATTAACAGCTTACAGAAATACAAAAACCAGGTGGATCTGTAATCACGAAAATGACGAAAATCAAAACCGAGTGCATGAGAAGAATTAAAATCATTGATGTACATCTAGACACAGTCTGTCCTTTCGGACCGTGAAGTATTGAACATTCCGTTGGTACTACAAGGTATAGCAAATGAAACATATGATTTATCATCGTCTGTTGGTGTTCCTGGATTAGGCTGTGGTAAGTCTCTGATGAAATCTTTCTAAGTAATAACCTTGCGAAGGCGCAAACAATTGTCTGGAATTACATTAATAAGAAGCAATGATTGATCCACTAAATTTATCATCATATGGAACTATCTACAATCTAGGCGTATCAGTCAGATATTGTCGATTTATTCGAAATCAATTGCGCTTGTAGAGACCTAATTCGTTCCTGTGATATCGATCGACGCTTCAGTTTCAACAATTCTCTGCGGGTTCGGCGTCGAATTGTGCGAATCGCCCAACGAGGATGAGAGTGGGAGTTCACTCTGTGACGGGTCTTCAAAATCTCAGCCCGATTCAGCTCGCCCAAAACAGTTGCTTTGTCGTCTACATATGGGAAAGGTCCCCGAAGATTGTCGTTGACACTCGAGGTGCTGCGACTCCGGGTCGCATCACCGCGGCGATTCTTCCACATGGATTCGTATTGATTACAAATGTGGTAGATTCTTTTCATCGGAAACGTGTTTGGGACTGTGTTGACTAAACTTGCGGTAAAGGCGGGGTCCATTTCGTCGTATAAGTCCGAGAAATGATTTCGCTTAGACTCCGATCCGGAAATCGGGGATGTCCCAATCACTCCATAACCACTGTGCTGTCGTAAGTATCCGTTTTCGTGTTGACTGCGTTCGAGACTTTCCAAAATCACAGTTCGCCGATTGCCAACGGCTTTTGTGGCGGGAAGCGTGTAAACGAATTCGCTTCGTACGTGAATGTTACTTCGAACACTAAGGATTAAATTAATGTCAAATATCTGGTAAAACCGAACGTACATTCGATCATGGAAATTTGGTGGGTGGATCCACGACCAGGTTGGCCTGAAAGGTCGTACGAATGGCCTGTTATAAGGTACGAGCTTTCGTCGAGACATTCAAAAAGTTCTAGCAAACAAGGGTCAAGACACCAGAGGACAACAAAGGGTGAGATACTACGTGATATATATGTCGGATCGGCGTTGCTGCATCAATGGAATCGACTGGCGAATGCGGTCAACTTCCTCTAAATCCAGTTCGTGAATCAATATCCCCTCGTTCTCGTCGAGCTCACCAACAACTTCTCCGTAGGGGGAAGCGAGAAGAGAATGGCCCCATACTTTGAAAACATCCGCTTCAGAAGAACGAGCAGTAGATGCCATGGCAACATATGACTGCGTATCAAGAGCGCGTGCCTTAGCCAGCAGCGCCCAATGCATGGGACCCGTAGTCATGTTGAATGCTGAAGGAAATACTATCAATTTGGTTCTTTCAGAAAGTCTTCGTAACGAAACGCTCAATTCTGGGAACCTCACATCAAAGCAAATTCCTACTCCGATATCGAATCCCCATGGTGTTGTCACCACACATGGGGGAAGGTTACCCGGTGCGAATGTATCACTTTCCTTGAACGAAATTCCCTCTCCATTCGCATCTCCCGGGATGTTGACATCGAACAAGTGAGCCTTCCGATATTTCCCAATCAACACACCGTTATTATCAAATACCATAGATGTGTTGTAAAGACGATCAGAGTTTGATAATTCGGGAATGGAGCCACCGACTATGAACATATTCAAATCCTTGGCAGCTGTGGAGAGTTGATGCGCCGTTGTGCTAGAGGTGTATGGGGGAAGAGTCCCCATACATGGAAGCAACTCGGCTTCTCGGTGGAACGCTCGGTGTTCGTATGGACAAATAAACATTTCTCCCAAGACTGCGATTTTGACCCCTTCATTCTTCGCTTTGCGAACCAAACACAAAGCCCTATTGATGGAGTCGAATTTGTCCTTGAACAAGACTGGCTCATCATATGATCGACGAAAACATACTTTCCCCAATAAATTCTGGCATATTCCTATCTTCAACTTCATTCTCAATTGCGAAAGACCGGAATTCAAAATTTAATTGATTCCTGACGATTCTACAACAATTTGACATGAAACGCACTTGGATTATTTCAGGGCTCGTCACTCATGTAGCGAGAAGCGCCGACGTCTGCAGTATTGGCACCATATCATCATTATCCAAGCAAGGTGCCATTATTACCGTTCTGAGTTGCCTGGAAAATGCTACAGGTCTTTCCTTCCTCAGCCAGTCAGATGTGAACAACGCTGTCAGCGATTGTCTGGCTCTTGTTGTCAATCTTGCTCCTACATACGCACCCGCTGCGGCAACGCAATGTCTATCCTGTTATAAGGGACTTGTGAATGATCTGTTCGGTTTAGTTATTGGAACAATAAATTCCGGTGTTTTCTTTCAGACGAGTAGCAGTCTGGTTGGTGATTGTGCTACATTGACAACGACTGCAGGAATAGAAAGATGCCTGAAGAATTCTGATTTAAGGTTGCCGTTGTTGAATTTCCAGAAGTGTGCGAGTTATGCTGTGATATATCCAGCCCCCGGAACACTCTCTATCCGACGGTTGTTTAGTAGGGCTGATATTTTCGGAAATTTACTAAGGCTCGCCTTGGGAAACGGTGCTCCCTTGGCGGGTGTTCTGGCCCAAGTTACTGCGTCCTCGAACACACCCGCCACTTCTCAACCCATCCTTTTGATGGAACTGTGCTACTTGACATTTTTGCAAGATTTACAGCTGACCAAATTAGAACTTTCCTTAACAGTGGTCAGAGACTGCAGTTCCACAAGAGCGGGTGATGTTTGTTTGTCTGATAGTCGGATCGTTGATGCTTTATCCCGATTCACAAATTGTGCAGGGTTCAAAATTGACACTTTCCCTGTTGCTTGCAGTACCGATATATTGTCTAAAATATATGGAAATTATGATGTGATCGCTTCTCTTATTCCGCAGATAATTTTGAATTTCGCCTCCGCTACGAGCGCGTTCTTAACCTCCATACAGCCAGTTATCGCTAGCACCACACAGTTCGGTACAGTCGACTGTGCTCTATGTTTCCAAGAGTTAGCTCAGGATATTGCGTCCAACATACAAGCTCAAAAAGCGAGACTATCCTCTGACCAATTCGCTGCTTACATCGGAGGTTGCAGTGACCCGCACAGCACTGAATGTAGCCTCCTCATCGGAACCGTTGCCCTTCAGAATTTTCAGGAATGCTCAGGCTCAACATTGAATTTATCCGCTTCGACAACAAAAACTCCAACAGTGTCACAGGCGTCGACGACAACAAGCACTACTACACCCGCGAATCTAATTGAAGTAGCATCTCAAGCAACAACGGAGAAATCGGCACCAGGGAGAAAAGAGGTGATGTATCCAAAAACATTAATTAGCTTAATAATTATACCTATAATACTAGGATTACGTGTATGATTGGTCCCGAGCGAATATGGAGCAATATCCGAGGAAGGTTCGGTCCCATCATGCACTTAGTCAAGTTTTGGTGTTTTCTTCATACCGAAAGTGTGGCATACGTTCGATCGATGATCTTGGTGTAACATATTCGAAGATGGCCGCAAGTATATGGTCGATCACCACGAAGATCGCGGCAAGGAAGCCTCCAAAAGATCCACAAGTCATGTACGCGTAGATTCTCTGAATGAGGTCTAGCTTTGGGGCACGGAGAACCCTTTCATACACATTTTCCGTCCGCTTCGCAACTATGTCCCACGAATACATCTGTGAAACCGCCCGATGAACAGCATGCATATCGCGCCCCGTGTCAATCTCGTCTATCGCTTTGCACAGAGCATCAGAAAGAGTATCCGCCCTTGGATCAGCAAGGCGCACTAGTGACGGTGGTAGAACCTCCGGAACACCACCAACGTTTGTCGACACTACAGCCAAACCACAACTTGCTGCTTCTATCAGAGCTATACAGAACGCTTCCGTCAAGGAACAATTCAAGAATATTTGTCCGCGCCGTAGAACGCGGCATACTTCCGAATGTTCAACCCGACCGAGAAGCTCGACCCGATCATGCAGTTTTGATCTTTCCACCATTTGTAAGAGGTCGAGTAGTTTGGGACCGTCGCCACCAATGATCCAATGAGTGCGAGGGTAGATCTAGCATATCGTCGGAATAATGTCAACTAAGAGGTCCACTCCCTTCCTATATGTCATTCTCGAGATCACAACGATAGTCAATCTGTCACCAGTAGGGGCTGCTACGTCACCTGGTTTGAATCGGCTTGTATCCACCGCGTTAGGGATCACAGAAACATCCTGCGGCCGGATGGCGGCGCGGAGGATAAGATTCTCCTTGTTAGTGTTCGACACGCAAATCACGTGCTGAATATCGGCCAGCATACATTTCAGAACCTTGTTTATGTGGATACATGCAGCATCATCGAAGCCGAACAGACTATGATCGGTATACACCGTCGGTATACCCAGAGTCCGAGCATGAAAAAGAGCAATATGAGTGACGTTGGACGTTGCTTGATGGCCGTGACAGATTTCAACATTCTCGCGTATCAAAATGTCTCGAACGAGACCGAACATCAGTCCAACATTGGGTAGGGTGACGTTGTCGTGGAATGGTACAAACGGTAAATAATACACCTTCAATCCTGGAAGATTAACGAGGAGAAAGACAACAAACGTACCATTCGTCATATATCTGACCCCGTGACGTTCTCCTCGATAATGTGTGATAACAATAATTTTATATCCTCGCTGAATAAGGCACTGGCTCAACTGGTAGATGTGCATCTCCACTCCACCCAAACCAGGATAGAAAAAATCGCACACCATGGCAATTACGGGTTTTCTTGAACTCATGAGTGTAATTTAGGAAAAAAATTCCATCAACTGGGACCGGCAAAAGCGAAGTGGTGCTATCCGTTGCCATTTCGCTCGTTTAGAGATTACAGTAGAACTAAACACTACAAATTACTGCTTCTTCCTTGGATGTCGGCATAATATCCCCCTGAAACTACTTTTTCATCATATCTAGATCATCTTGGTGATGAGCTCATCGATAAGTTGCTCTCGGTTACCCCAGTCACCACCACGGGCCTCATGGAAACCGTTTCGCTTGGCGACGAACCCACCGCGAGGTGAGTTAAGCTTGAAGGGCCACAAGAATCGGTTAACTTCCTTGAAGTTGGGGCCGACAGTGAAGATCTCATGGATGATGTCTTCGGCTCCGTGGATTCCCAAGTGACCAAGCTTCTTCGAGATCATCTCGTTATCGGTGAGAGGAATTCTTGATCCATCAACCTTCAGGTAACCTCTCTTGTACACGAGCTTGCGCACGGCGGACAGGGAAGGATGTCCAAAAGCTACGTATGGAGCAACCAATCTCAACATTTGAGAAACTGGTCCGTTGACCTTGAGGAAGACACCATTGTGGAGTTGCTTCAAACGGAACAACTGGAGTATCTTTCTGGGCTTGGGGGCCATCTTGTTGATACCGATAAGTCGAGTAACAAAAAGAAGCTTAGCTTCGGGCTCAACGAAGAAGTTTCCGCTGGCTCTTGCTTGACGTCGGAGACGAACAAGGTTAGCCTCGCGAGCATGATACTCCTTCAAGTACTTGATAGAACGAGACTTCAGTTCTCGGCGCTTAGTCGCGTTAACCTAGTGGAAATCTACAACAATTTGATAAATAGTCGACATACCTTGACCTTCTTCTCGATAGCCTCAGTCTTCAACTTTCGAAGCTTCTCATTTTGAGCCAACTTCTTTTGAACGTTCTCTGGTGCCTTAACACTACAAGGAGGAGAATGGAAAGGGAATACATCATGTCACATACCCCGCCGGTGTTACCAAATCACGGATAAGATATCTATCGGCCATTGTTAAAACAGCTGGGAAAATCGATATATTGGTGCCCCAAAAAAATTTTATGACGTAGTACAGTAGTGCCCTGGTGTCTCAGAATGACTTTCTGGCCTAACTTAATTTCTATTATGTGTCTTCGGTTGCCGTCGTTTCCTAAGACGGTTCAATACTGCGAGCTCCCTGTTTAGCACATCAATCTGTTGTCTGACAAGTCGTATTCTATCGTCAATTTTCCCATGTGCCGCGATGATGTCAGAGTCCTCGACCTCAATATCCATATCACGCTCGAAAGCTTCCAATTCCGCGATACGCTTGGCAACGTCATTCGAAAGGGCCCTGAGCTTCGCTACTGTATCAGTTGTGTTGCTCTCGTCTAAGCGATCAACCTCAGTATTGTTCGGATTGGGAACTAGTTCCAGTAGGTCGATATTCTCGCTCACCGCAACCGCTCGTATCCATAACAACACGGATATCGGGATGTTACGATCAGATGAAATCTCGATCCATTCCCGAATTTGATTCTTGAGCTCGTCAGGACCCTTGCCATCTATGGGTAAGCCTCGTTTACGGTTTGCCTCGACCAAATCTTCACGAGATAGAGAATCAACACCCTCCCATTTAATGGACTTATCTTCCTTCCGTATCTCGTTGATAAATCTCTTGAGCTGAATGACAATATGTGACCGGAAGGCGAACGGGTCTATGTTCAAAAGAAAGCAAATAGATTCTAGAATTTCGATCTTGAGATTTTCTAGTCGAAAATAGTCTGGGCCTTGAGGAAAGTGTGAAATGAATTTACGAATGTCTTCGACATTGGGTAGGACGGCCTGTGAATCGTTACCACTATAGCCGATAAGCATTTGCTTGAAATCATTAATCGCCTTATTGCGTTCGCTCAACCGTTTCTGCTCTTCGTTATCTAGATCGGCTTTTATGGAGACTTCCTTGAAAAATTCCATGAGTTTCTGTTTTGCTAACAGCCTCTTGGACCTATCGGATCCCAAAATGCCACCTTCCCCTTTCGTTGGAGTCTTCGAAAAAAGTTTCTCCACGTCGTATGTGGACGGAAGCAGCTTCGGGTAGAATTTAAGGACAACTGGTAGGAGCAGTTCTGCGAACGGGACAATTACAAAGAATGAGAATGGGATTAACTTCACCAAATCGCCTGTTGTGGTTACCAACAGAGAATGCTCTTTGTAGTTTAATTCCTCTCCGTTGAGTTTCTTACGCAGCAATCGCTTCGATATCGTGAAATTTTTCTTGAAAAGCACCGTCCCGTTTTTAAACCAGTTCCAAGAGTGCACAGTTCCTTCTTTGACCTTCACCAACAGTGATTTCGATCCACCACCAGCTATTGACGATGGTCGATTCGATGACGGTAGGGAGCTGAACGATGCGCACAATGGAGTCTTTATACCTAAAAAACGTGTCTGATTCCGTTTAACCAAGTGAACAAGCGTCATAATTCCACTAGGTCAAAAGGATTTCGTCGATACAAGTCGGAGCCACGCAAATACACCATGATAGTTTATCCTAAGCCCACTACTCTGTCTTAAGTTCTAATATCTTTGCGTCAATGGTATCCAATTCGGTTACCAATCCATTGAGGAATTCAACGCCTCCCTTGGCATCAAATTCGGCCCTATCCTTTCTGAACTTTTCCAGTTCCTTCTTCAAATTTTTCCGTTTACTGGCCGAGACGTCGTCTCCAACAGGTATTCCTTCCTCATCGAACTGCGAATACTGTGAGAAGAGCACAATTCTTTCATCTACATTGGGACCACTGAAGCGCTCAAACTTAGAAATCTCCTTGGCAACGACCGATCGCTTGTTCTCGAGCTTCGTAAGTTCCTTGTTCCGTTTCTCCAAAGCCTTTTGCTCTTGTTCTTTACGCAAATCTTCTGGGCTCACAACCGCCCAAGACTCTGTCTTCTTGGGTCCATCAACTACTTTAATGCCTAGTTTAACGAAAACTTCATCTCGGAGCTCGTCAGAGAGTCGTAGCAACGACGGATCCTTGGATAATGAAGCTAGCTCGCGAATTTTATCACGAACAGAAACAAGCTCACCAACGAGTGCATCCTGTGTGGATGAACCCAGAGATCCGTCACCAGAACCACTGTTATCAACCACTCCGAATATGGAAAGGATATCCCGGACGAACTCATTCGCTCGTAGAAGTAGCGGGAATTTAGGTAGTTCCTGTTCAATAAAGTATTGATTGGCAGAGGAAATACAGCTCTCAAGTGCCTCCATTGCAGCTGGGGTGTCGAAGTTATCACAAAGTGCTGCATGGACGCGCTCCTGAGCATTTAATATAGACTCAGCGAAAAGATGATCACGCGAGTCCCATTTCTGGGGACTTGAATGGACAGGGAAATTCCTTCCCGCTGCGGATACACGAGCGAAAAATGAATTGATTCGACTTTCCTTATCTCTGGCTTCATTAAGCGTTTGGTCACTGAAATTTACAGGCTTGTCCCATTGCTGCAGTAGGAACATGATACGAATCTGCTTCGCGGTGAACTTGGACAGTGCCTCACGAATCGTGATGAAATTCTTGAGTGATTTAGCCATCTTCAATCCCTTGATGTGGAGATGCCCAGCATGGAAGAAATAGTTAGTCCATTGACTGACATCAAAATGAGCTTCCGTTTGTGCGATTTCATTATCATGATGAGGAAATTTGAGATCAACCCCACCCCCGTGCACATCTAAAACCTTACCGTGAATCGCAGTGGCCATAACAGAGCATTCAATATGCCAGCCAGGTCTGCCCTGTCCCCAAGGGGAATCCCAACGTGGTTCACCTGCTTTCGATTTCTTCCAGAGCGCGAAATCGTTGCGATGTCGTTTCGCATCAGTGAATGCCCCACTCAGTGCTCCTTCACCCTCGGCAATTTCCGCATCTGTGGCACCTGAACCGGCGTGAGGAACCAGCTTTGGGTATGCATGGTTCCCGGCGTTTTTGAAGCGTTCAGTATCGAAGTAGACAGATCCATTCGATTCATACGCAAAACCATTCTCTTCGATTCGTTTGATGAATGTCACAATCTCGTCAACATACTCCGTGACACGTGTAAGAACATCTGGCTCGCGAATATTCAAGGCTTTACAATCATCGAGGAATTCACCTTCGTAGTACCGAGAATGTGCCTCAAAAATGGCCTTGTCTTGAACCGATGAACCCTCTTCGCGATCTAAATGATTCGCCAACAAATCTCGAGATGCGGTCACCAGCGCATCTGAGTCATTGTCGACACTTGTTATGGATTCCGAAATCTTCTCTAGTTGCTCGAGTTTCAATTGGAGTTGTTTCATCTGTGTATCAAACTCAGCGAGTTCACGGGAATCAGATGGGGATGTTTTGGTACCCATTTCTCGAATACCGGAATTGATCTTGTCACGTTCTTGTGCCACTAATGACGAAGCCAGCTCGTGGATTTTACTGAATGGCAGATTCTTCTTCCTAAAATTTTCGATAAGGGCATTCTTGCGGGCCGCTAAAATGATCTTGTCATCAATATCAGTTATATTCATTTGAAATAAAACATTGTAACGGAAATACTTCTCCAATATTCGACGTAAAATATCAAAACAGAGAAAGGTTCTTGCATGTCCCATATGAGATACGGAATATACCGTTGGGCCACATACGTACATTCGCACTATGTTCCCCTCCGCGGGAGTAAAAGGTTCCTTGGTATCCGTCAACGAATTGCGAACAAACAATCTAGGAGGGTTATGTTGACCAGCCGGTCGTTCCCACGCAGGATGTCCTCCATTTACCACTGTATGACTAGCCATTCTTGCTGAAGATTGCGTTATCGAGAATTTACGAAAGAGAGACGAGTGCAGAATAGCACCAATAAAACTAGGGAAAGTTGAAGTTAACAAATTCAAGCTGTCATGGTATTTCTAACTAAAATTAATTGATTGGACCCGATAGAACAAATCGGAAGGTGTTAAAGGTATAATCGGATACATGCAACTGGATCGCCGCCTTACAAAGCGGACATGATGCTCTGTCTTGAAACGCTTGTGAGGAATTTTGCGGTCCGCTACCATATGGGTGGAGAGGAACATGCATGCGGATAGGCTTTTCCGCAATCCACCTTGTGAAACATTTTCTATGGAAAAGATGTCCACATGCGGTATGGAACAGGCGAGCCGCGCCGTAAGATTTTGATCGATCAAAGGCTAGGTTTAAACGGAAGCGGCTCATATTGGAATGCTTACGCGTATGAATCGGGTTGAGACTTTCGTGACAAATTGAACAAACATCAGCGGACAAATTTCCGTCATTTGTAGAGAAACAAACGCTGATTTCCGAACCTTCCACAATCTTGCGGATTACAAAGATCCTGAGGGAGGCCATCTGGACTCTAAAATAGACTGCAACAGCCGATTCCACGATGCTTGTTGTGAAGGAATCTAACGATAGGAAAAGTAGAACCACTCCCACGGATAATAAGATGTTCGACGAAACTGTGATATACACGCCATACCACGCAAGATGAGGTTTGAGTAAGGGCGGTGCGAGGAGGATAATGTTCATACACAGCGAAAGTTTGTTGATAGTATACTGATAAGGACGCATGAAGTCCCGAACTTGGAGACGATAAATCATACAACGAGAGGCGACGAGATTCGAAATCATCCACGAAGCGAGCGCGGAACCAATATGTTCCAGGAGAGGAAGAAGTCTGATAGGGTTAAACCAATCAGCACAGAGGAAGGAACAGAAATAAAAAATGAATAGAATAGAATATACCCAAATGAACGATGGATTGTCATCGAATAGAAGGAAAGCAGACTTATCCGTGATGTCCACTGGAACGAGGACGAACTCCATGTCTCAACTACGCAACGACTGATATATATATATAGAATGCTCGTGTCATTTATATCTTTGTATACATACATCTACCTAGAGTTCCTATATAATCAGCCACCCAAAGATCCACGTTGAGCAGCTCGTCTAGTCCATTGATAACTTGGTCTTCCCATTTTCGGTCTGTGCAAAGTAGAACACTTACAATCGAGTAACATACCGGCCTTTCCTCTTGACGGCTGCAGATAACAAAAACGAGAAGAACCGGAACATATGGTCCCAAATTTTCTTTCCGTGTTGTTCCAAGTTAAAGACATGGAAGAATCTTCGAAAAATGATTTCGTCATACTAAGACGACTTATGTCTGCCGGCCACAGAAAGCGCCCATTGCTTAGCTCCTCTTCTGTCATCTCCACATCCTCGCAGCCATTGAATTTTGATTTCAGACCACCAAACTGCGATTTTGTAAGGAACAAGGTCCATCAATTGGATGTATTTCGTTGCGCGTCGACCCAATACGACCCTCCTGCTTCATCACCATCCACTACGCAAACACCACCTACGGTCGGCTCCTGTCAGGGTTGCTGTGATCAAGCCGAACTCATCCGGGACCTCGAATTCAACCTTGTAGAATCAGAGGCCCGTCAGCGAAGCACAAGAGAATATGAAACGTTTTGGAGAAAGGTTGCGTTGAGTTGTCTGTTAAGTGCAGAGTTACCAGTCAGCTTCACTCCAGAAGACCCCCCAACTAATTATAAATTGATTCTATGCTCGGAGGAATGGTTCCTGTATGACGACATCTTGGCTGACAATGACCCGGTCCTGTGTGTCTCGGCCAAATTCATCACAGTCTCACTCGAATTGAGCGAGATGAAAGTAACTGTTTTCGAGAAGGGAGAGCCGAGATTCTTCCTTCATTTATGTGAGAATCGAGACTTGCTCAAGCTATTCCTGGTAGCTTTGTCACACTCAAATACTCCTGTGAGTATCATCGAAAAAGGGGACCGGGGTATCTTGCCATCAATACCGACGCGCGAGTAGTTAGGCTTAATTAAACTGCATCTCCATCACTTTTTCGCTTGTGAATTCCACGCTTTGATTCTAGTATGCCGCATATATCGGTTACAGTTCTCGGAGCGGGAGGTGAGGTCGGACGATCTTGCTTTTTAGTCCGGTTCGGTCTGGATTGCGTGCTTGTAGATACAGGTGTTCACCTAACCCCTTCGGCACCTGTTGAACGCATACCGTCAATTCCTTCCGATTGTCAACTCGCTGCGATAATTGTCACCCATTATCATCTTGACCACGTAGGTGCTTTGCCGTACCTGTTGGGTGTCTCGAACTCGACGTCACTCAGCCTCTGCAATGTTTTTATGACCACCCCTACTTCGTTGCTTGCACCACCCGTTTTGATGGATTATTGCCGCAACGGCCCCAACTCGGATCTATACACCCCGAACCATGTGATGCGTTGTTTCGAAAAAGTCCGGACACTTCCTCTCAACACGGAAACTTTTCTGACGAAAGACCGACGATTGTCCGTCACTGCATTCCATTCTGGTCATGTGCTTGGAGGGGTTGGATTATTATTCAAAGACAGTGTTTCTTCACTCGTTTATACCGGTGATTTTTCCGTTCTCCAAGATGCTCTACTGAGACCCCTACAAGTTCCTCACTTGAGCATTCCCAACGCTGGAGTTGATGTGATAATAAGCGAAGCAACCCACGCAACCCGCATCGCGGAGCGCCCAATATCTGCATCAGAGAAGGAATTGTGCACTCGGATTGCGTCTACACTCAACCGTAACGGAAAAGTGCTCATACCCATATTTGCGGTTGGACGCACTCAAGAGATTGCCAGCATTATCCGGCATCATTTAGGCTACGAGCCGGAGCTATACACGACTAGCGTTTCGGGAAGAAAGGCTTCGATTATAACCCAATCTGTCGCTCGATCATGGAATGTTTGCAGGGATAATACGCAGGTGGAAGATTTAAATGTCAAGTTTTTGAATGATGTCAAGAACATCCCGAGCGGAGCTTGTGTCATATTCTCGTCCCCAGCGATGATTGAAGGTGGCACCTCACTGGATATTTTTTTGATCATGTGCGAGAATCCCAATAATCTCGTGGTTCTAACGGGGTACTGTTCCAAAGATACTGTAGGTAATAGTGTTATTCTGTTTGCTTCAAGGAGAGGGTCAAGTCGAGAAATAGTCGTTCATGGAAAATCAGTAAAGGTTCAATGCGAATGTGCTTACGTTCCTTTCTCGAACCACTCAGACAGTCCTGGAATCGAGTCGGTTATCCGTAGGTTTGTCCCACGGAACGCTATTTTGGTCCATGGTGACAAGATGAAAATGGAAACCCTCAGCAAGAAAGTGAATCAAACGTGGGCCGGGAACGTCAACATATCGATTCCTGATAACGGTGCAATAATCGCGTACGATTCATCGGATAGATCCACAGTTCCTCCAGATCGCTCCAGGCCGGTGACTATACGGAGAAAAATCGTCACGCGGTGTGTGGACTATGAGCAAGTCTTGGATTGTATTCTTAAATCAGGAAGCGATTTCGAGACCTCGACGATTGGGGACAGGTTAATAATTCGAAGAGAAGGCCGTTCAGTATGGCTCTCCATGAGACCACATTCGCCCGAAGTCATCCTTGAGTATTTCTCAGATGCGCGTGATCGGCCAGCGGAATGGGTGACCCATAATCAATTGGTGATGAAGGTTAAAAAGGCACTGTCTAGTATATGCGTAGACGATTTCAGTATTAGCGAATGTAGTCAATAGTCACAGGATCTAACTATTGCCCTTGTGGCTTTTCTATCACTATGACTGCGCATGCCGGACATATAACCACACCGACTTGATTAACACTTGAGTCTTTATTTTTCGCATCACTGATTAGTTGGTTGACATCCTCGAGGCGTTTCTTGGTTCCACAATCGGCACATTTAACCCAGACATCAATTGCAGAGCTGGTGTTCTCCGGAATGTGTACATGCGAAGCGAACCGGACCCTATCGAGCATTTTCCTGTCAACTTTCCGCGCGAATAAGGAAACGACCGGGAAATTAGAAGAGGATAACGGTTTCCCCAGGGGTATACCACTATGACTATGGGAAATTACAGACGGCAAGTCAGTGTTGCCAGCAAATTCCCCAATCGTTGCACTTTCGAGATTCACTTGTGTAATAGGCTCTTCTTGTCGTACGCTTTTGACATATTCTCCACAGAAATGCAACAAAGTCTTCTCGATAGCGTGTTTAAGAGTCGCATCAGAGCTGGGACACCCGTTGCAAGCACCCTTTAGTCTCACAACTGCAACACCATCGTCTGTCAAGTCCACCAATTCCACATCACCACCGTCACTATTCACGCCAGGACGTATGCGTTCAGCAATCACTTTTTCTACCTCATACGCAGGAGTGTTGGGTTCAAAAACCTTGTTGGAGTTCACGAAAGTCTGTTTAGTCTTCGCCTCTTCGTGCGACACTGTCGCCTCCAGGTCGATTTTTATCTCCTCACGGATCGCTTCTGCTATCGACCCAGTCTGAAAGAACTGTACTGAGATAGACCGGTCTGATATTTGAAGTACATCTGACACGGACCCATGCTGCGAGGCAATACGTACGGCATCTAACAAGGATAAGTTTTAATGGGGGGTTTACTTCTCATACCATGTGTAAACTTGCCCGATGGGATGGAATAGACGAATGTATTCGGGTTTGGCGTGGGTAAGATCGAAACAATCCCTTTCGAAGTAAAATATCTTCGCACGACCGGAAACATAATTTTTTCGCGATTTTGGCGTTGGAGTTTTAAAGTTGACGGCTTAATCCCTAGTGCGAAACGTATGAGACTCACAAGTGCATCGGTCAGCATTTTGCTGATAACGGGAGGTTGCTCGAAGACCTCTCCGTCGATCTCAGGGTCTGACACGGACCGTCTAACTCAAAATGTAACGCGAAGCGATGAGGGAGTAAACCCGACCTACGTTGAATCCCCACTCGACAACTCCAAATCTACGAGTGGAGGACAGGAAATCACCTCAGACTATGAAATCCCTCAATTGATTGGAGCAGAGCCGCAAGTGTCCGCTTCCATTCCTACGGATTCAACTATCCGCTTAAAGGCCGTCGACAAGCATCTATCACCAGAGCGAAAGAATGATACAGATCAGCGCGCAGAAATACATATACACTCGACCGACGAACCTCTTTTGCACGATGATTGAAAGTGAAGCAATATCCCATTACTGAGTAAGAACTATTACATGAACGTCAATAATTCCACGACTACGTGATACAGTATACAAAACACGCAAACCCACTGCGACTGTGTGTGTTATTTGCTAAGGACATTATTTAAGTGGAACCATCTTGGACGCACCCATCAAAGCACCAGCTCTTCCGTGCTTGACTGGGGAGTAAGTGATGGCGAACTCACCCAAATAGAAACCAACGAGATCCGGCTTGATTTCAACGTTGATGAATTGCTTTCCGTTGTAAACACCGACGATTGAACCGATCATCTCCGGGAGAATGACAGTGTCGCGGAGGTGAGTTCTAACGGGGACTGGCTTCTCACCATAAGCACACTCTTTCTTGGCCTTTGTGAGCTTCTTGATCAAAGTCATTGGTCCTCTCTTGATGCCTCTGGCGAACTTTCTTCGCTGTCTGGCGTTGAACATCTTGACAACATCGGCAGTTGGCATGTCCAAGAGCTTCTCGAGCTCGACACCACGGTAAGTGAACTTTCTGAAGGCACGAGCCTTTTGCTTCTCGGCAAGATCCATAGTATTCTCGACGTCAGCCATGATTCAGAAACTAGGTATAGGAGTGATTGATTCAAGTGGGTGTGGAATATATGTATCATCGGAAAGCCAATGATCATCGATGGGTATGTCAACTGCTCAGAGGCAAGACTCCACCAGAGGGTTCTACCAGAAAAAAGATCGAAGTCGATTAAGTTTTTGGTCAAATTTTTCGTGGTACTCATCGACTCGATCTGTATACCACATGTATGATCTTGAAGCGCGCTTGTGTATATTCTATCCCTCAATTATGCCCCTCGTAGTATTCAACTCTAAAAACCTCCAAGAAAACTCTCGGTCATGGGTAAGGAAGCTGATCTAGGTCGTGTTCTGAAAGTCGCCGGTCCTCTGGTCGTCGCAGAGAACATGTCTGGCACGAAAATGTTCGAAGTCGTCCGAATCGGATGGGAGAAGTTGGTCGGGGAGATCATCAAACTTGAAGGCGATACTGCGTCCATCCAGGTGTACGAGGATACTGCCGGTCTGACAGTCGGGGACCCTGTAATGAAGACCGGGAAGCCTCTCGCCTTGGAATTGGGACCAGGTATCGTTAACAACATTTTTGATGGTATTCAGCGCCCTCTCGAACGTATTTACGACGAATCACAGTCGGTTTTCATCCCTCGAGGTGTTGATGTCCCAGCGTTGGATTCCAGTAAGCAATGGGAATTTAAGCCGGTCAATGTAAAGGTGGGTGACTTGGTTACTGGTGGTGACGTATTTGGTTCGGTATTCGAGAATGGTCTTTTCAAAGATCACAGGATCATGATCCCTCCACGGAATCATGGACGTGTCGTATCCATCGCTCCGGCCGGTATGTATACCGTACATGAACCTCTTATTGAGGTCGAGTATGAGGGTAAGATATCGAAATTCTCGATGTCCCAAACATGGCCAGTACGTCAGGGTCGACCGTGTGTCGAGAAACTCCCGGGGCAAGTACCCATGATGACTTGCCAACGAGTGATTGACGCTTTGTTCCCGACTACCCTTGGAGGTACCTGTGCAGTTCCTGGTGCCTTCGGTTGTGGCAAAACCGTCATTTCTCAGGCTTTATCGAAGTATTCCAACACTGATATCGTCGTCTACGTCGGATGTGGTGAGCGCGGTAATGAGATGGCTGAGGTCCTTACCGATTTCCCGGAATTGACCACGGTCATCGATGGAAAAGAGGAGGAGATTATGCAACGTACTACTTTGGTTGCCAACACATCCAACATGCCCGTAGCTGCTCGTGAGGCGTCAATTTACACAGGTGTCACAACAGCTGAGTATTTCAGAGACCAAGGTTACAACGTTGGTATGATGGCTGATTCCACATCACGTTGGGCTGAGGCGTTGCGTGAAATTTCCGGACGTTTGGCTGAAATGCCGGCAGATTCAGGGTACCCCGCGTACCTTGGAGCACGTCTCGCAGCCTTCTATGAACGTTCTGGTCGCGTCAAGTGTTTGGGATCCCCCGACAGAGAAGGTTCAATCACGATTGTTGGTGCTGTGTCACCGCCTGGTGGTGATTTTACTGATCCAGTTACTTCAGCAACCTTATCAATTGTGCAGGTTTTCTGGGGTTTGGACAAGAAATTGGCACAAAGGAAACATTTCCCATCAGTCAACTGGAATATATCCTTCTCCAAGTATTTGAAGACCCTCGAACCATACTTTGATCAATTTGATTCAGAGTATTCGTTGCTTCAACAGAAGATGCGTGAGATTTTACAGATGGAGGATGATCTTCAAGAGATTGTTCAATTGGTCGGTAAAGACTCGCTTTCGGAAGACCAGAAGTGCACGTTGGAGGTAGCTCGAATTATTCGAGAGGATTTCTTGCAACAAAACGGTTACTCGGAATATGATTTCATGTGCCCACTTGTTAAAACGGTTGGTATGATGAAATGTATATGCCATTTCTACGACATTGCACAGAGAGCCATCAACGAGAGCTCCGGTGAGAAGAAGATCACATGGGGTGTAATCTCGACGAGTCTCAGAGACACCATCACGAACTTGACGTCGATGAAGTTTGAATTACCGAGGCAGAGCGACGATCATTTCAGAAAGTTTTTCGCCAAGTTGGTTGACGAAATCAACACCAACTTCCGACAACTTGTCGAAGAACATCAATAAGTATAGAAGTGTGTAATAAACGTTGAGGGTGACATATGGGAAAGTATAGACGAGTAACTGAAGCGTTTTTGAAACTCGCGATACAGTAGTTGTGAGGCCGAAAAATCATACCATTAAGCCTCGGAAGAGACCCAACTACTTTTAATTAGCAGGATTTACAGTTGAACTAAGCAGTAAACCTGGCCCGTTTGAGTCCGGAGGCGAAAGATGATTGAATCGTCGGTGGTGCGACATCGTCGTCTTCCTTAACTGGATTGAGTGTGATTGGGTCAACTTTGCGGTTCCGCTTACGTGGCACTTGCTTACAGACCGTCGCAGGTTTGCAACTAGTTTCCCTAACGCTGACGGGGGCATCGAACAGTTTGAGGACCCCATGATCGTGTTCAAACAAGAAGGAAAGGTAGACCAGTTCATCCTCCTCAGTGTCCGAATTTCTTGCTTTTGTTGATGTGTCAGCGCGATTGACTGCAGCTAGAACATCCCGAAAACCCGCACTCATACCCTCAGTTAATGTGGTGATGGATTTCATAAGTTGTGGGTCAGTTAGCGCCGGTGCATCAGCGATTGTTTGCGTTTGCTCATCAATTTTGGGAGAGGGAGATAAGAGCGTGTGAGTCTTCGCTGAATCAATGACCAAGCGCGGTGGCTTGATCGGTGATGTAGCCGTTGTTACAGACCGTTCGGTAGCGCATTTTATGGTCTCAGTTTGGCAGTAAGCATCAAACGACAGGGTCGAACCAGGTATGGAATATTTTGTAGATGATGTCGCCTGAGATAATTTCACATCATTTATAGGCAAGTCCAATTGACTGTGTGGAAACCTCGTACGTGTTTGTTGTGTGGAGTGAATGCTGGTACAAGCTTGAGTTGAAGGGAACGTCTGAGAGTCTGATTGAGATAGGCAGTGCCACGTGTCCACCCGCGACGCGAGTGGCCTTTTCTTGTTGTACTGCTGTGACGCGAGGCGGAGCTTCTCTAGAATCGATGCGTCGATAACCATGACTATCCCTGAATGTATCATGACAATATTCGAGGAAAATCACAAGGAAGCTCAATAAGATACACTAGTTGGAACTAATCTCTGCCTTGCGACTTCTCGCACAACCCTCTCCAATACTGCGTCACGAATCCTTGTCCCTCGATCGTAAAACGGATTCATGAGAATTTTCACAATCATATGGTAGACATCCTGAAGGGTCATTTGTGTGGCAATCGTATCACATACCTGAAAAAATAACCGGATTGAGTCCTCAGACGTGTTCTTGTGCAACAATATAAGACGAATATCGCCCGCACCGGCATATGCACAAACACTGAAGTCATTGAATCTATCGACAGTTCTCAGAAATCCATCATTAGAATATATCTGTCGGAGAATGGTAGGGTGAATCGAAAATTAAGCATACCAGTAGCGAGTCAATCGCATCCAAAGAGGCATGTACGATAAACTCATCCAAGTGGGGGGAATCGTCTCGAATTCCGTCCGAAGAAACATCCAAGAACATGAGCGGATTTCCGGATGATGCAGTCACAAGAAGCACGTTCAGGAAAGCGGGTTTTTGTGATTGGGGTCGCGATGGAGTAATTTGGGATGTGGAAACACTTGTCATGAAAATTTTTCAAACCCTGACAATCAGCATGCAAACGCAAGTCGCTTTTATTTTGGTGGTTCTCATGATGGGTTGTGGCGAAGACGAACTTGGTTCTGACAAAGAGAACGGATTCCGCCAATCGTCATATCAATCGTCGTATCACGGTCCAACTATGACTCCCTATACAGGAGGGAATGTAGCGTATCATAGTTACACCGGCTCTGGGATTTCTCCATCTTATTCCTCGTTTACACCCCCATACTATGGCTGGGTGGCACAACCTCAAATGACCAACGGAGGTATGGTTCTGATGTCTCCATCTGTGGGAGGATACAATCGTCCAAATTTAAATGTTCTGCATGATTATGCGTCACGTATAAATGGCCGGAGGGCCGAGCTGGACCGTCTACTACATGAGCTCAATCGTGAGCAACATAATTTCAACGTTGAACTTCAGAATGTAGCTGCTCATTTTGAGGAATCTCGGAGGGCAGTTGCTATGGAGTATAACTCACTCAACTCACTCATGAGATCAGTTGCACCTATTCAACTGAACAACCCTCCAGAAGGTGTTTACGTCAACGCCTATACATACCCGCAAGTGCAGTGGGGCAACCCCAACTCATTCACAAACTACGGAACTATGCAACCGTTTGTTTACACTATCCCTCAGGCTCAACCAGTCGCACAAACAGTTGTGATGATCACATCAACTCCGAATCCACCTATAGAGCTGATGACAGTGACAACTGCGTGGTCATCACCCACTAGTTCGATTGTACCCTCTGTTGCATCCGCTGCGATTAATCACCCAATCATACCTGATAACGGACTGTTCATTTCTTCCTTGTTGCAATACATAGAGACGTGTCTATCACTCGTTCGGGTGTCAGCTGCAGGTAGTAACCTAGTGGCGCAATTGGAAAGGATAAAGTCGAGTGTTTTATCTATTCGAGGCGTAACTGACACTGACGCTAGCGAAAGGTTGGTAACTCTATCCAGGGAGGTTAATGATATGCTACCGAGAATAAATGCGCTTCCCCGAAAGACAATATCAGAAGTTTGGATTGATCCACTTCGAGTGTCTTCTCGAGATGAACGTACCAAGTTGGACCGTTTAGTACAACAAGAAATGAGTGTTACAGTGTCAGTAAGTGATTCAGCCGGTCTTCGTGACGAGGAAATTCATATCGAATCATCCATTCCAAATATGTTTACAATCGCATCTAATGCTCGAACATCCCACCATCGTCTGAAGGTTTTGTTAGATAGTAAATCGATGCAATTGAAGTTGGTAGCAGTATGCCATCAGCGCGAATTTCATAAGCATTCGGAGAAGGAGCGTTGGTTCTTTGCGTTCACATGCGATGTACAGGGTAGTGCAATCCGAGCACTCGCCGATCCAGGTCGCAATCGTCTAACGCAGTCCATACTTAAAGTGGTTTGTCATTCGAAAGAATTTGCGCGTCGCTTGGTCCTTGAGAAAATACATAGAGAAGATCGGTGTCGTCTCAGCAAGTGGTCCACGATTGCGCGGGGCGTTCCGGAACCCCGATTCTCAAAGTTTGATAGGCGTGGACGGGAAATCTGGAGATCGCTCTTGGATAGGCGAGGATGCTTCGGTCCCGACGAATCCAGTATACATTCTCGTTGCAATACTAAGCCATGAAATATTTTCTGCGATTATCTTTATATACGGTAAAGATGGTGTAAAACTGTCATGGATTCTCACCAAGGTAGGGTACTTCGGTAGGAAACGTGGCAAGCGTGAATAGCCCGGATGATACTTATGAAATTGAAATGAGTCCTTTTGCTGATTTTGTCATACGGTAAGTTTCGAAGAATGTTGGATATCACTGTATTTTTGCGTCTAGTATGTCAATGTCTATATCTTTCATTGCTTCCTGTATGACTCCGGAAATACCATATTCTCGACGAAACGATTCGTTGCGGGAAAATTGATCGAGATTTGATCTCCATGATTTGTTCCCTTTTAGACCATGGAACACACCGAGAAGGGGTTTAACCGCCTTGAAAACATCACCAACAGAAACAACAGAGTCGGTAGAAATGGTGTATTTATCATGAATGTAGTCACAGTAAGCATCAAGGAGACATCTTCTTGTATAGGCTGATTGGGGATTTTCATCTTCACCATAGAGTAAAACATCAGTGTTTGCAAAAACACAGGGATCGTTCATAGCAGCTCTACCCATCATAACTCCCTCCATATTAGGGGGTGCCTGTTGGAGAAGTTCCTGAGCTTCTTCGAGCGTGTTAATACCGCCGTTCAAATACCACTTCAAACCAGATTTCGAACCGCAAACATCAAAAGCTCGTTGGTAGTCGAGAGGAGGTATGGTTCTGTTCTGAGCTGGTGAGAGACCTTTGAGCCAGGCCTTTCGCGCGTGGACGGTCACAGAGAAATCACACGAGCTCGGAAGGTTCGAAGCGAGGACTGTGTCGAGGAAGGACGAGAAATACTCCCTCGAATCAAGCTCATCAACACCGAGTCGTGTTTTTAGAGAAACTCGGATGGGGGCAGCAGCTGCCATAGCTTCAAGGCACTTCCTGATAACCAGCGGTTTCTTCATCAGAGCGGCACCAAACTCACCGACACCAGCGACTTTACAAGATGGACAACCGGCATTAAGATTCACATCACTGTATCCGTATTGATGGACAATTTTTGTAGCGTGCCCAAGAGTTTCGGGTTCGGAGCCACCGAGCTGAAGCGTCAGAGGCTCCTCGAAACAGGAAAATGCGAGATGGTCATCCAAGACATCGGTATTCTGAGTATTATGCGTAAGAACTTTATCTACCACCATCTCTGACCAGATTTGGGAGCGCTTCGTCAACAGGCGAATAAAGACTCTGTGAGTTGTGGAGAAAAACAGAAACGAGAAAACCGTACCTAAAATCCTGGTATGAAACGTCAAGCATCGGAGCGATTTGGATCCGATGGACTCCTTTCGGTATCGGTGATGCTAGATGGCTGGAACTCATTTTTTTCCGACACTTAATAATGGTAGGATTAACTGGGTTCCTCCCAGTTATTATATCACTGCTATGTATGACACCAGTTGAATTGTCGCTATCACCAAACGGTGAAGTAAGTAGGGACGATGTTGTGAAATTCATATCTTCGTCGGAATACAATTATGAAGATTTCACTATCCTATTTTGGAAGTTCTATGACTCTAATGCAACCCTGAGACAACTGGAGCCTACGGTTTGGGAACACAATTTGAATTCATTGATTGATTCGGTTATTAACTTGAAAGACCCTGTCCGTTTTCGTTCAATCGTCCAAACTCGGTTCCGTGAAAACCGTGACGGTCTGGTCTTTGATCCAACCAAAGTATTGTACATGGTTATCGAGAAGAATGGACAGGACGATGTATTCCTGGGAAAATTGATTCGATCATGTCTGGGTTTGGGTGCGAATCCTTTGGTGAAATATCATGATCGCACGGCAGCAGAGATAGTTATAGAGAATGACCGGCCAAATCAGCTTGCTGCTTTGTTGGAAACCCCATCACCGATTTCCGGAGATGAACTCAATATGCGAATGAAACACAGCGATTCATCATCTACGGAGTTGGAGATATACCGCACAAATCTCATCCGTCAAGCAATACGTGTGGATAAAGGTTCCAACCAGTTGGGCGATGTATTGAAGGGTGCTCATTATTACACCTTTGTTGACCGATATCTCACAAAGGAATTAATAGTGATTGGTTTCACACTTGTCGTCTTCACATTAATATTCTTCCTGTACCAATTGAGAATCAAGCGAGTGCCGATCAATTCCAAATTAATGATTCCGAGAATCGTCGCAAACCGTAACCCCTGGTGGTTGTTCCTGACGTACTCTGTTGCCACACTCATGTCCTCTGTCCCCACAAGCAATCTGTTTGAGTGCATGGGTATTGGACTTGCTTCTTTCGGTGGAGTTGTGTGGTCATATATATTCACGGGTCGTTCGGATGTTGCGCTTGTGCTTGTCCTCTGTATAGTCGGCCAATCGCTGATAACACTTTCTGCTTATTATTTCTTTGCGCCTACAAACGACAATGAAGACTCGGACAAGTTTGAAGAAGAAATTGATCCGTCGTCTCATTTATACAGGGTTATGTTTTATCCCAAGTCTCGCGACATTAGCCAAGCCTTGATGAATTGTGCTATTTATCTGGTAGCGAACACATTGTCTTTCATGATCCTCTTCTCAGCCCTTGATCCTGTCCATAAAATGTATACTGATTGCCCTGGTGTGTCCATAAGTGACACTTATGGACATTCACAAACATTGACCCGATTTGTTGCAATTACATGGGATGTTGTTATATTCTATTGCATTAGTCTGCGGATCTACCGTGTTAATGACACCGTCAATGTTTACGGTTTGCTAGCTCGTTCGGGAGGACAAAAGAATCTCCCAATATAATTCGTACATTACACCATCAATATAAGATTCCGGGATTTGTACCGTACTATGTTTTCATGAACATCATACACGATTCGAATTTCCGGGATATATTTGCGACGAAGGCGGCTTCTGGAATCCTGGAAACTCAATGTACTAAGCCACCCTATATTCGGATGGGATGAATATACCTTACATTCATGAATGTGTGTTTCGCGCAAGCATCGCATCAATACGCGAGACATAATGTGGAAGTGAATTGTGATTCGAATAGGGCACGGATAAAACGCTATATACGAGCGATCCTCAGCAATATAACACAAACACAATCAGGTCTGGTTCATTGAGTTCACCCAACATAAGCATGAGAGTACAACCGAGCGAACGGTATTTATTCATAGACGTGGAAATTTTTTTTCGCATGTTCAAATTCTCTGCGCATGACTTGGGAACACCGGAGCTGGATATCAACAGATGACACGGTGTCACTTCCTAATGAACTATTGTATCCGTTTTGTCATCCCAGATTACTGGAATATATGACCAAATCTTCCGAATCTAAGAAGCGGACTTTCGTAAGACCCAATCAGGGGAAGGGGTCAATAGTGAAGTTGCATCGTAGCTCACAAGTCATCGAAACGGTTCTTCTAAGTCAGTTCATCGAGAATTGGTTATGTTGGATGGAGTTCATGAACAAGAGAATGGGAGAGGTAACCCAAGATGAGGAGAAGGAATCGGGCACGTGCCACCAAGATCTAGGCGTGATGGTAGAAACAATCGAGAATCTTGGCGCCATGGTGAACGAAACTGAGAAACTTCGACCCCTTCTAAAAGCGGAAGAGAGTGGAGTGAATGTTTTGATTAAGCGATTTGAATTGCTCGAAGTGTTATGGATCCTTCTCAGTGGATATCTGGAACGTCTTCCCAACAAAGATTCAGACCGTGGTTTCTTTGGAACATTTGTGGATAAGATACGGTCGATTCTGGGGCTCAAGAGGGCCCTTATACCGAATAAGACGATGGATGCTTTTCGTAAATTTAATCAAAGTATGCAAATTACAATCAATTCCCTGTCGGGAATAGTGAAGAGTTGTACGGTGGGGTTCACTATTCCTCTGCCCAACTTCCCTACGAATCGGAAACACAAACTTCCGTTCGTGAACCGCGGTGAGTCAATGAGACAACTAGTGGTCTGTCTGAGTGAAATGAAGGAGCGAGTTTCCTACGGATACGGTAATCCATTTCCAATCCCGGTGATTGATTCACCAAATGGTATGGGAAAATCGATGTTTGGGGAGTTCTTCATAGATCAGCTTAGGGATCGCGAGGAGACTATCGTTGCGGGACTCTCGTTGTCGGACGGATTGATGCCTGACTTACTGCAGGCAGTTACGATTCCTGTGAAATTTGGTGCAGGTGTTTTTGCGACACCTGGATGCGACTTTCATAAGATAACAATCAGTCATATTGCAAGATTTCTCCGCATTAAGGAACAGCTACTCGTCAGCCATTTTGACACCGTTCCGAGTCTCTTGAACGCGCTAGTACATGACTGGTCTCGTGCGATATTTTTGTCACTGGACGAGCTTCCGAGTGCATGTAAGGCAGACGGTGACGATATTATAACCTGCCGTGACCGTTTTGATCGGTACACTCAGACTGTCCTTGTCCCATCTGCTGAGGTTGGACATGTATATTTTGCTGTTCTTGGAAGAGAAAGTTTTATGGGCCACCTAGGTATTCGTACCTCCAAAAGTAATTCTCTCCGTCCAAGCCCCGCCATATATCGTCGTGTTCATCTTAACCCAATCCGCCCGGAATATATCAATGATTTGGTACTAAAGTCCAATCACCAGCCACTAGACAATCTAAGATCACACCCTGATTTCGATCTGGAATCGTATTCATGGCAAATCTATAAAGTCACCAGTGGTCATCCCCGTAGTATATGTGAAATCCTCTCGGGTCCGAATCCTGAGAATATGGATGGTCCATGGGGAGCAGTGTGGCCTTTTGAAGACATTGAGCTTGTTGTGACTGATTATCAAAGGGCGGTTGAAATCCTTTATGAATGTCATGTAAAGTCATCCGAATTCCTGAGCAATCTGGATGGAATAAATGTTGGATCTACCTGGAGTCAATTCAGTTCAAGGGACGGTGCAATAGATCTAACTGCTCCTATTGGTAAGGGAATGTTCAAAGCTCCAACTTTCCAACACGTAGCAAATTTACTGTTTGCAGGTTACGGCAAAAACGTGGAAGAATCGTTTATTCAAATACCTCCATCGGTTTTAAATGTGATTGAAATGATGATGTTCACCCTTGCGGATTATTGCCAGCGAATATGTAATTCTGATTTAAGAGATTTCGATTACGCTCTGGTGTTTGAGAAGATATGTATGAAATTCTTCCAGAGTCTGTTGGGTGGTAAAAACCCTTCGAGGATGGGTGAATTGCTGGCGGAGTTTCTACCTGATACATCAATCCTACGATCATTACACTTGCGCTTGCATAGAAAGGGGATCACTGCCATACCACGTGTCCTTAACGGTGAACATTCTCATGCTGAAGCAACCATAAATACTGAACGATGCAGGCAACTAGTTGACGAATTCATAAATGAGGCGCCAGTCATTGTACTACCTTTTGAGAAATCACATTCACCGGATGTTTTGATATTCCCACAAGTAGTCGGTGAAGGAGCAGATCCACAAGTTCCGAGAAATTCTAATTCAGGATTAGTAGTCGGTATCGCGGCTAAGAACTATACAACATCTCAAATGAGAGAGAGGCAAGTGGCTGAAGAAATCGCCAAGTTTCGCAAGATTATCCCTGGAAGAGAAGGATTAGAAGCTGTTCTCATCGTCTGCGCAACGAACTACTCTGTTGATCTTCAGGAAATGTTTCCACAGGATAGAGAAAGTTTCTTGTATTCATCTGATGAATTGATGGAGGTGATTCTGTTGCGACTAGACACACCGGAGCGTCGGCGTAAATTCTTCGGTAAGGTTGTTTCCAATACCCATCTACTGGATATAATCGAAGCCACCGTAGCCAAGGATGCCATGCGTGATCAACCCGATTACACGATGAAATCCCCATTCGTTTTCAGACACAGACCCCGAGTAGATTCTGAGATTTCCCAGGATTAAACAGAAACTGAAACCTAATCAATACCCTCAATACGTAACGTGGCATCATCCGCGGGAATGTACGGTATCTTTACTAAGCGGATTCAGACTGGGCTAAACGTGATCGAAATACTCATCATAATATCGCTTGTATTCAACCGCAGTAATGTATTCATATAATTCGTTGTCTTTTGCTAAAGTCGACGGCCGCCAGTTCACCACGATGACGGATGATGGATTCTATAATTTCCGAATTCTTCTTGCGTATCGATATCCGAGACGCACCGAGTCCGAAGAAATTGAATCTCATTTCACCAGTTGAGAGATTAACAATGATCACTTCGATGGATGGGAACTTGGAAGATTTCCACAGGATTGATCTGTTGGTGGATTTGAAGTTTTCAACAGTCACGGGACAAGTGGC
>Ga0214917_10001562_pt1 | contig 29290 bp, 47 predicted proteins | sample LL_1208_BB_MetaG_FD_177983 | JGI IMG/M metagenome (GOLD analysis project Ga0214917, IMG submission 177983) | Freshwater microbial communities from Lake Lanier, Atlanta, Georgia, United States - LL_1208_BB | ecosystem: Environmental > Aquatic > Freshwater > Lake | place: USA: Georgia | collected... | reverse complement strand
TGGAGACTTGGTATCCTTTCTCGCATAAGACTCTGTCTTACATCCACTCTCAAGGTCTGGACTCGACCACTTGGGTTGTGGAGCACAACCTTGGTACTACCAACGTCTGGATTCAAGTTAAAGACCAGAACGGCAACATCGTTTCTGTTGGCAAAGAAGACATCAACAACAACTCTTTCCGCCTGACATTTACCGAAGCTGTTCGCGGAACAGTGATGGTGGTGGCTCCTGACTCTGTGGATGTCCCTGAAGTTAAAGCTACCGTGATTGACGTGGGCAATGTCCACATCGACACTTCTAATGTGTACGTAAACGGCTCGGCAGTTTTGACTTCTGCCAGCATTCAAAGCCAGATTGATGCTTCTATTCAAGCCGTGGTGGGTGCTGCTCCCGATGCTCTGAATACTTTGGAAGAGATTGCTGCTCAGTTGGCTAACGACGAGACGGCTGTTTCCGCATTGACAACGACTGTTTCCAATAAAGCTAATAAAGACCTGTCTAACGTCACCACGCTCCCCGCTGGTGTCATCGCTCAGTTGAAGGGCGACAAGGGAGATAAAGGCGATACCGGAGCCACTGGTGCTCAAGGCCCTGCTGGCCCTAACGGTGCTAAAGGTGATACTGGTGCCCAAGGCCCACAAGGTATCCAAGGTGTTAAGGGTGATACCGGAGCCACAGGTGCTACCGGAGCTACAGGCCCACAGGGTATCCAAGGCGTTAAAGGCGACACAGGCGCACAAGGCCCACAAGGTGAAAAAGGTGACAAAGGCGATACTGGCGCTACTGGCCCCGCAGGAGCTACTGGCGCACAAGGGCCACAGGGTATCCAAGGCCCCAAGGGGGACAAGGGTGATACAGGCGCTACTGGCCCACAAGGTGCCACAGGAGCACAAGGCCCTCAAGGTATTCAGGGTCTGAAGGGTGATAAAGGCGATACGGGTGCCACAGGCCCCGCAGGTTCTGACGCATCGGTAACTTCTAGCTCCATCCAGACCGCTCTGGGTTTTGCTCCTGCTAACGTAGCTTCGCTGACTGGCGACATCCTTCCTGCTGTGACTGGTGTTTCCAACATCGGTTCTCCAACCAAGAAGTTCAACGCCATCTATACAGAAGAAATGCACATTGATGCAAACACTCTGTACGTGGACGGAGTTCCAGTTCTGGGCGCTTCTTCTAACACCATTAACTTCACTGCTGACGTGAACCAAGGTATGCGTATCGCTACCACAGGTTCTGGTACTTTGGTGCTTGACTCTGTAGCTTCTACAACCATCGGTTCTAGCGGATCTAACGCTGACGTAGTGGTTCAGTCTACTGGTACAGGCGGCTTGACTCGCTTGAGTTCTGCCACACAAATCACTATGACCGCCCCTACCGTGGCTACCGTGGGCGACCAAACCGTTTCGGGCAACTTGACCGTTTCAGGTAACTTTACTGTAGCAGGTACTCCTACTACCGTTAACTCTACCGTTCTGGTGGTTAAAGACAACATCATCACCGTAAACAAGGGTGAGGCTGGTTCTGGCGTTAGCTTGGACGTGGCTGGTTTGGACGTGGATCGTGGTGACTTGGCCCGTCAGCGTCTGATCTGGAAAGAGTCCGCAGGTAAGTGGGTTGCTGGCCCTACGACCCAAGAGGTTCCGCTTGCTACTGAATCTTATGTGGGAACAGCTATCTCTGGTAAAGCAGATACTTCTAGCCTGTCTACCGTGGCGACAAGCGGCTCTTACAACGACTTGAAGAACAAGCCTACATTGTTCTCTGGTGTTTACTCTGACTTGTCTGGCAAGCCCAGTTTGGCTACAGTTGCAACTTCTGGGGATTACGGCGATCTGACTGGTAAGCCTACACTTTTTTCTGGTTCATTTGCAGATTTGACAAATAAACCCACTACACTATCAGGGTACGGAGTTACTGCCGTTGCTGGTGGAACATTCTAAGGAGTATTAAACATGGCCGCTACAGGTTCTACACCCATAAAGCTCTACGGAAGCAATACAGCTTCTACAGTACCATCAGCATCCAACCTTGCCAATGATACGGGCGGAGTGGAGTTGGCTATCAACGCCGCAGATGGGAAATTATTCTACAAAGACAACGGTGGCACCGTTCAGACCATTGCTTCTAAAGCTACAGGCTCTATCGGTGGTTCTAATACTCAAGTGCAGTTCAACAGTTCCGGCGCATTGGCTGGTTCTGCCAACCTGACATTTAACGGTACTACCCTGACTGCTGCTGGTTTGGCTGGCCCATTGAACGGTACTGTAGGTGCTACTACTCCTAATACTGGTGCGTTTACTACTCTGAGTGCTTCTGGTACAGCCACTCTGTCTGGCTTGACTGCTTCTACCGCTTTGGCTTTGGATGCAAGCAAAAACGTAGTGAGCGTAACAAACACTGGTACAGGCAATAACGTATTGGCAACTAGCCCGACATTGGTAACTCCTTTGCTGGGTACACCTACCTCTGTGACTTTGACAAACGCTACTGGCTTGCCTTTGTCTACTGGCGTTACTGGAACTCTTCCTATTGCCAACGGCGGTACAGGCGCTACAACTTTGGCTGGTGCAAACATCGCTGTATTGACTGCGGCGGAAACATTTACAGGCCCACAGCGCGGCACTGTTACCACAGCAAATGCTGGTTCGTTTGATATGTCGTTGACCAACAACTTCTTATGCACACCTACAGGCGGCGTAACATTGACTTTCACTAACATCACTGCTGGTCAGTCTGGCAACATTGTTTTGGTGAACGGCTCTAACTACGCTATTGCCAAAGCATCTGCTGTTAAGGTGGCTTCTGGCGTATTGACCGCACTAAGCTCAACTGGTTCATACTGGATGTCTTACTACAGCCCAGACGGTACTAACGTTTACTTGTCTGCCACCGCAGCCTTGTCTTAATAAGGGTGGGGGCTAATCACCCCCTACTAAGTTAAGTCTTCATCAAAGGAATAAAAATGTCGATCATACAAGGTAATGCTTTAAGTGGCGGTAGCAGTGGCTACAATTTAACAAACAGTCTGCGTTTCCGTTCTAGTGCTAGTGCTTATTTGAATAGGACACCTGCAACTGCTGGTAATCGTCAAACATGGACTTGGAGTGGTTGGGTTAAGCGTGGAAAACTTGGAGCGCAACAATATCTTTTCCAGTCAGTAATTGACAATAGTGGAGTAGATACAAATAAATTAAGTTTTTTCTACAACTCTGATGACACTCTAAACCTGTTTTCACAAATTACTGTTTTCCGTAAGACAAACGCTGTTTTTCGTGACCCTGCGGCTTGGTATCATATTGTTCTTGTTGCTGATACTAACAACGCCACAGCAAATAATAGATTTAGGTTGTATATCAATAATGTTGAGCAAACATACTCAACAATTAACAATCCATCATCTGGTTTGAATACTGCCGTAAATGCAGTTACGCCTCATTACATAGCATCTGAAGACGGTGTTGCCACTTACTTTGATGGCTACCTAACCGAAGTCAACTTCATTGACGGTCAAGCCCTCACACCATCTAGCTTTGGCTCGTTCAATGCTTACGGCTCATGGTCACCTGTACGTTACGGTGGTTCGTATGGTACTAACGGCTTCTACTTGCCGTTTACCAACAACACATCTACGACTACTCTAGGCTATGACTTCAGCCCGAACGGTAACAACTGGACGTGCAATAACATTTCGCTGACTGCTGGTGCGACTTACGACAGCATGACGGATGTGCCTACGCTGACAAGTTCTACTGCGGCTAACTATTGCGTTTTAAATCCTACACTTCCAATTCCGGCAGGAACAATATCACAAGGCAATTTAAATTATTTGCGTGGTTCTTTGGCTTCTCATGGTAGCGTTGCCGCATCTTTTACTTTACCTACAACTGGCAAATGGTATTGGGAAGTAACTGCTTGTAATAATTCTGGAAGTAGTGGAAACAATGAAGTTATTGGTGTTGCAAATATATTAAATAATCCTCAATTACCAGCCACAGGTTCAGAAATTGGTACTGGTTCTAGAGGTGATTATGCTTATCGTTCAGATGGTAATAAATACAACAATGGTAATCAAGGTGCTTACGGAGCAACCTACACAAATGGCGATGTAATTGGTGTAGCTTGGGATTCCGATAATGGAACTATTGCCTTTTACAAAAATGGGACAACCCAAGGAATTGCATTTTCTTCCATAACTCAAGTAGCTGGTAAATTTGCTCCAGCATCTTCTAATGCAGAAACATCCAATGGTGATTCTTACAACTTCGGTCAAAGACCATTTGCCTACACACCCCCAAGTGGCTTTGTGGCGCTCAACACATATAACCTGCCAACTGGGACTGTAACAACAAGTGGAACATTTACAGGTAATGCTAGTACAGATGGCCCATTTGTGTATCTCAATGGTGTGCCAACCTCTATGACCATTAACGGTAATGCGGTAACTCTTGGAACGAATGCAGATAAATTGGCTAATGGATTTAAAGTTCGTTCTTCATCATCCTCATACAATGCATCTGGTTCAAATAGCTATAGTATTACCACAACTGGTGCAGTGCTTAAAAACGCCAATGCTCAATCTAACCCATAGGAGAAAATATGAGTCATTTTGCCAAAATTGAAAACGGTATCGTCACACAAGTTATTGTTGCTGAAGAAGACTTCATTGCAACTGGTGCTTTGGGCGATCCCGCTAACTGGATCCAAACATCTTACAACACTCTAGGTGGTGAGCATCCTGAGGGTCGTCCATTGCGTAAGAACTACGCAGGTATCGGCTACACATACGATGCCACACGCGATGCTTTCATTCCTCCGCAGCCCTTTGCTTCTTGGCTCTTGAATGAAGACACATGCTTGTGGAATGCACCTGTAGCTATGCCTCAAGATGGAAAACTTTACAACTGGGATGAAGCATCAACTGCTTGGGTTGAAATAACAGTTAAATGAGTCTACTACTCCTTCTCCTGTACCCCATCGCTGTTCAATATGAGCGCGGTGGGTTATGGCGTGTAGTCCTTCCAATTACTTTAGTCACTCTATTGATTGATGTAATAGCGAACTATACGGAGTTGGCATTGTTGACTTGGGACTTTCCGCAAGAGGGTGAATACACATTCTCTGATCGGCTGGCAAGACTTAAGCACAATGGTGACTGGAGAGGGATGATTGCAAGAATAGCTGTGTGGTACTGCGACATCTTTTTTGAAGGCCATATCAAATGAGCGATATCAATACTGCCATATCTGCTGCGACCTCAGAGGTTCTGGTAAGCCAAATGACAGGTAAGAAGTTTTACTTGTCTAAGACTTTCTGGGTGAACGTACTGTGCGCGGCGGGATTGGGACTTCAGATGAAGTTTGGATTTATCGTTGGCCCTGAACTGCAAGCCTTAGCTCTTACAGCGATCAATCTTGGTCTGCGTAAGATTACAAATCAACCTGTAACTTGGTAAAAACATGGACGCCCAACTACTCATTAACATCGGTCTCGGAACCTGCATGGCAGTTTGCGGATGGTTTGCTCGTGAGCTTTGGGCGGCTGTGAAAGACTTAAAGTCTGACCTTGCAAAGCTGCGTGAAGAGATTCCTAAAGTCTACGTCCAACGCGATGACTACCGCGAAGATATGCGCGACATCAAAGAGATGTTCGGCAAGATCATGGACAAGCTTGAACTGAAGCAGGACAAATGATGGATTTTCTAGGTGGCGGTATTGTAGGCTCCCTTCTTGGGGGCATTTTTCGTTTAGTGCCCGAAACATTTAAGTTTTTGGACAAGAAGAACGAGCGCGAACATGAATTAGCTATGTTCGACAAACAATGCGAACTAGAAAAGGTCAGAGGCTCACAAAAGTTAGCCGAGATTGGCGCACAAAGAGAAGCCACCGTAGATTCAGGAGTGATGGATGCCTTCAATGCTGCTATCACCCAACAAACCGAAATGGTCAAATCAGCAGGGGGCTGGGTAGCCTCTCTATCCGCTTCTGTGCGCCCTGTAATGACTTACTACCTCCTGTTGCTATACGGAGTGTTTAAGACCTCTACGCTAGCTTTAAGCTATGCTAATGGTCAGCCCATCCCCGAATTATTGAAAAGCGCATGGACTGTAGACGACATGGCCTTGCTTTCTGGTGTAGTTAACTACTGGATACTTGACCGCACATTGGCTAAACGAGGTTTGTAATGAACCTAGAGATCGCCGCAGAGCTTTGTAGGCGATTTGAGGGCTTCAAAGCGAAGCCCTATCTCTGTCCTGCTGGAATCCCCACAATTGGGTATGGGTCGACTTACTATGCTGATGGCAAGAAAGTTACTCTAAACGATCCATCAATAAGCCAAGAAGCCGCTAATGCTCTGTTAATGGGTGAGCTACAGCACACTTACTTGCCTGGCGTACTTAGAAACTGCCCCATACTTGCCACAGATGAGCGCAAATGCAATGCGATTGTGGATTTTTGTTACAACTTGGGTGTAGGCAGACTCCAAACCAGCACCTTAAAGCGGAAAATTAACGCCCAAGACTGGGATGGTGCTAAAGAGCAATTGATGCTTTGGACTAAAGGCGGGGGTAAAGTATTACCTGGTCTGTTAAAAAGACGCCAAGCTGAATGTGCTCTTATGTAATAAACATTGTCAATTTTGAATGGGAGGTTTAAAATGTCAACAAAACCCGTGTGGGAAAAAACCCGCCCTAAAAGTCTTGGCAAGCCAAAAGAGTTAAGCCCTAACCAGATCAAAGCCGCAAAGGCTTTCGCAAAGCGCACGGGTACTAAGTACCCATCTTTGGTGGCCAACATGGCTGGAGCAAAGAAAGGTAACTGGTAATGGCCTCCGTAATGACGTATTCGTCGCTGGTAGAGAACATCCAATCATATTTGGAGCGTACTGACCAAGCGACTCTTGACAAGATCCCCACATTTATCATGTTGGCGGAACAAGTCATGGCTGCGGACTTAAAGTTTCTTGGAAACCTAACTGTTGCCACAAGCAACATGGTTCAAGGCGAAAACATCATAGATAAGCCAGCTCGATGGAGAAAAACCGTATCCATGAACGTGACTGTTAATGGTGTGCGCCAACCCATATTCTTGAGAAAGTATGAATACCTAAGAGAATATTGGCCAGATCCTTCTCAACAAGACGTGCCTTTCTTCTATTGTGATTACGACTACACCCATTGGATGATTGCGCCTACACCGAATGATGATTACGCTTATGAGGTGCTGTATTACGAGCGTGTCCAGCCTTTAGACGCAACCAATCAGAGCAACTGGTTCACGGAATACGCCCCCCAAGCTTTGCTTTATGGATCACTCCTGCAAGCCATGCCGTTCCTAAAGAATGATGAGCGCATTCCTATGTGGCAAGCTCAATATGAACAAATCATGAATGTACTAAAAACTGAAGACGTTGCCCGAATTGGGGATCGTCAAGCGATTGCGAGGGATATATGAGCTTTATTTCGCCCTTTACTGGAAACGTCATCCAGCCTACGGACGTATCCTATCGTTCTGTTGCGCTTTCTGCCGACACCCAACTGTTTTGGCCTATTAACGGTGGCGTTACAGACAATGTTGCTGCTCGGATTATGGACGTTACAGCCTCTACTGCTGGCTTGTCTTTGTCTATGCCCCCCGCTAATCAAGCCTCTGTAGGTCAAGATGCCCTGATCCGAAACATCGGTGCTAACACTTTTACAGTTAAAGATGCTGCTGGCAATTCTATTGCAAGCGTAGCCCCTAGTGCTTCACGTTACATCTACATCACCACAAACGCCACCATAGCAGGAACATGGGGCAACATTGCCTTTGGTGTTGGATCTTCTAACGTAGATGCCGCAGCATTGGCTGGATATGGCTTAAAAGCTATCAATAACACCCTAAATGCAGCTCATAACGTCACTACATTCTCTTCTGCCTATACCGCTATTGCTTCTGACAGAGCCTCTTACTACGTGTGGGACAACGGCGCAGGAACTTTGACTCTTACATCAGCCGTTACGTTAGGTAATGATTGGTTTATGATGCTGCGTAATAGCGGGACTGGCACTTTGACCGTGGCCCCCTCTGGAGGAAACCTGATCAATGGTGCAGCTTCTATTTCTTTACAGCCTTCTGATTCCTGCTTTATCTGCTGTTCTGGTGTGGCTTTCTACACCGTTGGTCTTGGACGCAGTACTCAGTTTAATTTTACGCAGCTTACCAAAGCTGTTACATCTGGCAGTTATTCTTTAACTTCCGCTGAAGCCGCAAATGTAGTACAAAAATATACTGGTACTCTAAGCGGCAATGTAACCGTTACAGTCCCCCAAACCGTTCAGGTTTACTACGTTACCAACCAAACCAACGGAACTGGTGCGGGGTACACCATTACCTTTACCACAGGGGCTGGAGGTGGCACAGCAACCGTTCCCGCGGGTCAACAGGTAATTTTGCTGTGTGACTCTGTAAACTTATTAAACGCATCTACGATTGCTGCTGGAGCCACCACCGTTTCTTTGGTTTCTGGCTCGGTAGGCGCACCAGCTTTAAATTTTGCAGCAGAGTCTTCTACAGGTATTTATCGTTCCGCAACTGCTGAACTAGCGATGGCCATCCTTGGCGTTAATTTATTTACACTGTCATCCTCTGGTTTAACCATAAACGGCACAGGAACCTTTACGGGCGGAATTTCGGGTGGAGTGTTTTAATGACGCAAAAGGTATTTGCTCTTGACACCAAGCCCGGCATCCAACGGGATGGAACCATTTTTGATAAGCAATTTTACAATGATGGTCGCTGGGTAAGGTTTCAGCGTGGACGCCCTAGAAAAATGGGCGGGTATCGTGTCATCTCTGATCAACTAACAGGCCCATCAAGAGGTATTTGGGTTAATGCTCAGAACGCATTCAATTACATCTTCAGTGGTTATAACAATGGTTTGCAAGTGCTTACTATTGATGATAACGGCATTGGGGCTGGAATTAACAACTTTACGCTGTCAAATTTTACCGCTTCCAACCTAAACCTTTGGCAGTTTGATGGCTTCTATGATGTTGCTGGTGCTGGAGTGCAATCATTGCTGGCGCACCCAGGGCAAAACCTCGCCTCAGTTGACAACGACTTTAATACGCCCATCTTAATTGGTGACATCAATGGCACAACCATGTCACAAATTGGCACATTTACAGACACCATCACGGCCACCGGAACTGCCGTGGTCACAATTGCAGCCTCCAATCCTTTGATTGGCGCGGGTCAAACCGTTACAGGAACTGGCATTCCAGCCAACACTACTGTAGTTTCCGTTTCTACCACTAATGTAACTTTATCTAACTCCGTTCCCGCGGGAGTCATTGTTGCAACTTTTAACAATAACATTAGCGTGTCTGGTGGCGTGGTATCGCTTCATCCTTACGTCTTTGTTTATGGCAATAATGGCCTGATTCAGAACTGCTCTGCTGGAAATGCCCAAGATTGGGTCTCTGCGGACGCTAATGCGGTCAACGTAGCCACAGGAAAGATTGTCCAAGGGTTACCCGTCAGGGGCGGCTCAAACGCGCCTTCTGGGCTGTTTTGGAGCCTTGATAGCCTAGTGCGTGTGTCTTACATTGGTGGAGCAGGAAGTCCCCCACAATACTGGCGCTATGACATCATCAGCTCGCAGTCTTCTATTCTGTCTAGCCAATCTGCTATTGAATACGATGGTGTTTATTATTGGTGCGGAGTAGACCGTTTCTTGATGTACAACGGTGTTGTTAAGGAAATTCCTAACAACATGAACCAGAACTACTTCTTTGACAATTTAAACTATTCTCAAAGGCAAAAGGTTTGGGCAAGTAAAGTCCCAAGATTTGGCGAGGTATGGTGGTTTTATCCTAAAGGTGATGCTACTGAGTGTACTGATGCGATTGTCTACAACACTCGTGAGAATACTTGGTACGACGCTGGTGAGGCTTTGGGTGCTAGACGCTCTGCTGGTTATTTCTCTCAAGTGTTTCACTATCCCGTGCAAGCTAATTGGCAAACCTCTCCATCTGCCACCGTCTTTACTGCTTCATTTAACACGGTGAATGGAAACCAATTTTTGTATCTAGACACGTACAACACCCAAGTCGTTTTGGGGCTGATTATTTTTGGTTCAGGCGTTCCTGCAAACACTTACGTTACCGCCATAAAGACCAGCAGCATCAAAACACTAGGAACGATTACTGGAGGCACAGGTTACGTTGATGGCACCTACACTGATGTCACCCTTACTGGTGGCATCGGAAGCGGCGCAAAGGCTACCGTAACCGTTTCTGGGGGCGCTGTAACAGCCGTTACCGTAACATCTAGGGGAGCTGGTTACCAAGTAGGAGATGTTTTAAGCGCATCCAATACTGAGCTAGGCGGGACTGGTGCTGGATTTTCTGTTCCTGTTACAGCTTTGTATGCACAAGGCATTCAGATGTCTGCCGCGGCTACTGCAACGGCCACAGTACCCCTTACATTCTCTACGCCAGAGAACAGAATTGAAATCCTTCAGCATGAGATTGGAACAGACGCTATCAACGGGCAGAACGTCAATGCCATTGAAAGCTACTTTGAGACTAATGATCTAGGATGGGTCTCTGGAGGCCCTTCAGAACCCGCCATGACAGGCATGAACAAGTGGATTAGATTAGAGCGAGTAGAGCCTGACTTCGTATTAAATGGCAACATGACACTTTACATTACAGGCCGTCCCTACGCACAATCGGATGATGCTCAATCTATACCCTTTGTATTTGATGCAAACACCAATAAAATTGACATGAAAGAGCAAAGGCGAGAGCTGAGATTGAAGTTTGTATCTAATGAGGCTGGTGGAGATTATCAATTAGGACGTGTGCTCTTAAATGCAGATATAGGAGACGTTCGTGGATACTAGAGGCCCAGCACTTGTTTATGACCCAAGGTATCACTCTTTTGATTCTTGGGCTAGTCTGATGTGTGAGTTGTATGCTCCACAACAATTAGAAATTCCTAATCCTCAAACAGATTGGAAGATTTGGGGTAATGGGATAAGAGCTATTGATGTTTTTGTGAATGAAGCCATTCCATCAACAGATGGTTACAGTGATTGGCAAGCATGGGCAGAAGCCCTTGTAAATGCCGTCAACCCAGCAATTTGAGGTATTGAGATGACACCATCAGAAATTATTACGGCAGACGCCAATCAAAGAGGTATAGACCCACAAAGGGTATTGGGTGCTATTGCTCAACTGATACAGAATAATCAAGGCAAGCTGTTTAATGCAGGAAATTCTGTATTGTTTGTGCGCTTGTTATCTGAAGATATTGGTGAGCTTCATTTCTTTACAGAAGATTCTCCTATTGCGATTTCACGTTACATCAAAGTATTTTGGAATGGGCTAAAGAAAGCTGGCATTAAACGAGTTTATGGTAATGCCGACAACCAAGAAATATTGCAGCTAATCCAAAGGGCTGGCGCAGACATACAACAACCCGATCTTGAGGGTTATAACTGGATGGCAGAAGTATGAGATACCATCGTTTTGATTTTCCCGATTTACCACTAGAAGCGTTTAAGCACTACGGGGATAGACGCATCAAGCCTCAGGGCGGTGGCGGTGGAGGTTTTGTAAGTGAGTTTATAGGCAACCCCCTTGGAACAACTATTGACACAGTTTCTAATGTTGTTAATGGGGCATCTCAAACTGTAGCCAATATTGGTCAGGGCGTTTCAGACATTGTGGCAAATGTTGGTGAAGGTGTATCTAACACATTGGCTAATGTAGGACAGGGCGTATCTGACGTAATCCATGATGTTGGTACAACAGTAGCCAAAAGCCCAATCCTCTCTACAGCCGCTGCCGCTGTTTTGATAGCAAATGGTGTCGCCCCTTCTGTAGCGGTTGGACTTGTTTCCGCAAATGCTGGAGCACCGCCTGAAATAGTTGCTCGAAATATGATTTTGGCGGGTGTAACCGCTGAAGTGGCAAACCAAGTTTCATCCGAAGTTTCAGGAATGTCGGGTGGTGAAACATCTAGTACTCCACCATCGGGTATTGAGTCTTTACCGACAACGCCTTCCCCTGCCTCGCCTCCAACTGTCGATCCTTTTTACGAATATATACCTGCTCCACCATCAGGTATTGAGTCTTTACCATCTGCCCCACCACCACTACAACCTCTAGAGTCAGCTCCACCATTTCCAGATCAAACTGTGACGTCGGTGGAAGCCCCTCCACCAGCAGAGCCAATAACTGCTCCAGTTGAGTCAACTCCTGCGCCATCTACTCCTGTTGAAACGGTAGACACGGGGCCTTTTGTTCAATCGGATAATGGTCTTTACACACTCCCTGAAGAGGCTGTATCTACAGCCCCAACAACCGATTTGCCTGAACCTCCAGAAGAGTGGACACCTCCTGAAAACTTACCACCAGCAGATACCCCTACAGGGATTGATGCAGAAGGAGCGCAACCTCCAATAAGCACAGATCAAACGGATGAAATTTATAAAAAGCTTAACAGTGTTAAAAAACAAATAGCCAATGATTTGGTAAAAAAAGGAATACCTTTATCAAGTGCCGTTCAATACGCAAATGGTCTTGGGCAAACTTCTTTGCCATCTACACAAATAATACAACAACCTCAGCAGACAACATCTGGTGGAACAACTTTATCTCCGTTATCACCTCAATACTTAACCTCAACAGCAAACAAGCAAGGTTTTGTAAATCCGTTATCAACATATCAAAAAATGGTTGCTTCGGATACAGCGCCACTACAACAAAATCCAGTACAGCCTCAAGATACTGTACAAGTCTCACAAGGTAATGTTATGCCAGATTATTACAGTTATGGACAAAACCAATCTATTGATGATATATTGGGTATAACCGCTAAAGAGGGTGGCCTTATTACGCCCCTAATGGCTAAAGGTGGATCAGTCCAAAAGTACGCGGAGGGCGGTCTATCAGTCCCAATGATGAATTATGGCGGCAAGATGCGTGGCGATTTCAGACATGGAGCGCATGTTGCGGGGCCTGGTGACGGACAGAGCGACGATATTCCTGCAATGCTTGCCGACGGAGAATACGTCCTGGACAGTGAAATTGTTGCCGCTCTTGGGAATGGCTCTACAAAAGCTGGATCAAAGTTGCTTGACAAGTTTAGACAAGAAATTCGCGCTCACAAAAGATCGGGGTCAATTAACTCAATACCCCCAAAGTCAAAAAGTCCCCTGCAATACTTGGCTGATGCTAAGAAAAAGATGGATAAAAAATGAGTGCTAAAGGCGCAAGACATATAGCCAAATTGGCTGGTCACAAAACATATCAGACCGACAAACCGTGTGGTCGTGGTCATGTTGCGCCTCGCATTACAGACACCGGAGCCTGTACAGAGTGCAGAAAAGAAAATGATAGAAAAAACTATGCATTGAATGCTGCAAAAATAATTGAAAGAAAACAAGAGTATTATTTTAAAAATGCAGAATCTCTTCGTGAGAAAAGAAGATTGAAATATGCAGAAAATTCTGAAAAAGAAAAACCAATTACAAAGATACGTTCTGCGGAGTGGAGACTAGCTAATCCAGAAAAAGTAAAAGCCCAAAATTCTTTAAAAAGTGATTGGAAAAAGAAAAATCCGCATAACAATGCGGCATTGCTTGCAAAGAGAAGAGCGGCTAAAATGCAAAGAACTCCGCACTGGCTTTCTGAAGACGACAAATGGATGATGGAGCAAGCGTATGAGCTTGCCGCTTTAAGGAAGAAGATGTTTGGATTTGCTTGGCATGTTGACCACATTGTTCCGCTTCAGGGAAAAACGGTCTCTGGATTACATGTTCCTCAAAACTTACAAGTAATTCCATGGGTTGACAACTTGGCTAAGTCCAATAAATTTATGTAAGGAGCTAATATGGCTGACATTTTTCAAGGCACAGTTGCCCCAGACGTTAACACCACAAGAACAACTGGCACTACCGCCCCCCAATATTACACCGACTATTTGAGTGGTTTGGCTGGTGCGGGTACTGCTGCGCTTAATCGTCCTGTTGGAGAGCTTGTAGCCCCCATGACGGCTTTGCAACAGCAAGGCTATGCAGCCATCCCTGGTGCCGCTACAGCATATCAGCCAGGCCTTACCGCGGCAGAACAGACCGTTTCAGGCGTTGCTCAAGGTCTAACCCCTGAGAAAATTCAATCCTTAATGAATCCTTACACCACAGGCGTGGTGAATGAGATGGAACGTCTGCAACAGCAGAACATCCAACGTAACCTGATGCCTCAACTGAAGGCTGGTTTTGTTGGCAGTGGTGGACTGGGTAGCCAACGCTATGCAAACGCTTTAGGACAAACTGCTGCCGACTGGCAATCTAACCTGCTTGGTGCTCAAACTGGTGCTTTGCAACAAGGATATTCTCAAGCCCTGCAAGCCGCCATCAATGAAGGTCAATTGCAGAACCAAGCCGCACAAATCCAAGGCAATCTTGCTGGACAACAGCAAGCATTAGGACTGGCTGGTGCTGGTGCTATGACTAAGGGCGGCGCAGAACAACAAGCCTTTGAGCAAGCCAAGATCAATGCTCCCCTGACACAAGCTACTAATGTGGCTAATCTGATGAAAGGCTATAACGTGCCATCATCTACTACTGAGACTTATAAAGGCCCGTTGCCTGGAGCTTATGGGCTATCTCCATTGAGCCAAATTACTGGTTTGGGTTCTTTGGTTGCGAGCGGATTAGGGGAAACAACAACTCAAGTTTGGAACCCAGCTACGCAAAAATACGAAACCAAAACTACACCAAATGCTTTGCAAAAATACTGGGATATTTTTAGCAAGAATTTTGGTTCATCAAATCCTGCCTCATCTACACCTGTTAACACTCAAGATCCAACAAGTCCTTTATATGGAACTACAGAAATTAGCCCCGGAATATTTCAAGGACAAGATGGAAATTTATATGGGTCAGATGGTCAGCCAATGACACAAAACCCAGGATATAGTGAAGATCCAATAGATATACCATTAGAATAAAAATAATTAATATTAGGAAATAAATATTATGGCAACAAACGCATTACCAACCGCAGCATTAAAGCCCGGCGTTGAGGATGAGAGCTACGACATGGCTCTTCAGAGGCTTATGTCTACGCTTGATTCTCGTCAGAATAGAGGCTACAACCCCAACCTTTTGGCGATTGCTGAAGGCATGTTGACGCCTACCGCTACTGGGTCTTTTGGTGAGAGTTTGGGGCAAGCTGCCAAGTCTGTTCGCGGAGTACAAGCTCAACAAGAAAAAGAGCAGATGGATCTTGCCCAAATGCGTCTGCAACTTGCTCAAGCTCAAAGGGAGCAAGCAATGAAGCAAAAAGGCTTGGAAATGCTTGATAGCAGGGTTCAAGATAACCAAGAATCTGGTCCGACCTTAAATGTTCGTGGTCAACCCATGAGTCCAGCAAAAATTGCCGCTATTAAATATAGAAATAAAGAGCTTGGTGAGGCTTTGGAAACTGAATACAAGTTGATGTTGGATTCTGTATCTGTGCAACCTGGTGGATTTGCTAATAAACTAGCTAAAGAATATACACCTTTTGGTGGAAAAACTACTGTGGAAAGATTTGTGCCGGGCGATCCAAAAGCTGGTCGCCAAGCCATGACTGTTCCAATGTCGGAAGCCGATGCCATAGAGTTTGACCAAGCGCGAACCAAAGGTGATGCAAAAACCTATTGGGATGTTGTTAAGAGAAACACTACATCTCTTCCTGAACCAACTCAAGAAGCGCCACAAGCAACAGCAGAGCTAGTTAAGGGAACAAAAATCGCACAAACTCCAGCGGAGTTAAAAAGACAACAAGACATACAAGAAGAAAGAAATAAAACTCTTGCAAGAGAAGGCGCAAAGTCCGAACAAAGTCGTACTGATGAGGTTTTGGCCTCTGGAAAATCAGCCAAAGCTTTATTGCCAATTTATGACAGAACGGAAAAGTTACTTAAAGAGCCTGGCATGGATCAGGTTATGGGTGTTTTAAAGCGTGGTGATGTATTGTCTGGAATTGGTAATTTGCTTAATGAAAGCTTGCGAGTTGGAAACTTTAGCGTTGGAGTCCCTGCAATTAAACAAATCTTGACAGAATCTGGTGTTGATCAAAGAATTATTGACAGGGCTTCTGAGGTTGGTCAATTGCTTGCAATAACACAATTTGAGCAACGCAAAGGTTTAGGTTCTGGTACATCTGTCTCTAACTTTGAGCAACAGATGGTCAATGCCATGGGGCCTAATTTGGATGACACTTTAAGAACATTTAATCAAAAGCTGAAATTCTTGAAAGAGAAATCAAACTTTGAATCAAGTCTTTCTAGTGCATTGCGTAAATCAAAGTTGACTTACGATGAGTTTGAAGACACTAAAGAATTTCAAAGAATGTTTGATAGCTACAGAGAAAAGCAAATGAATATTGCTTACCCAACAGGCGTACCCAAGGGCGCAGCGCCCAGCACTGGCCCGATAACGCCAAGCATGTTGAAAGAGCGTCTTGGTATCAAATAAGGTGCAATCATGGCAAATCTTTCTTTTTTAGATAAGCTCGATAAAGAGCAACTACAAAACGCTGATAAAGTCATTACCAAAGCTCAAGAGCTTGGGGTTGATCCGCGCCTAGCTTTAACGCTCTCTTACGTTGAAAGCGGTTTAAGACAAAACAAAACTGGTAGCGCTGGAGAAATTGGCATCATGCAAGTTATGCCCGCTACAGGAAAATTGATGGGCTACAAAGAAGAAGATTTGAGAGATGCTGACAAAAATCTTGAGGCGGGTCTCAAGTACCTCAAACAGAACATGGATAGATACAACAATGATCCTATCCTTGCTGCTGTAGCTTATAACGCGGGGCCAGATCATCCTTTCTTTTCAGGTAAAGCAAAATCTCCACCTGAGTCAACCCTTGGTTATGTAAACAACATACAAGCACTAGGTGGATTTGAGCCAACCCCATCGAAAGTGCCTGAAGAAGCCCCCGTAAGCGAAACACAACAAACCATTACGCCAGCATCAGAAGCAGACTTTAGAAAAGAAAAAGCTATGCTTGCTGGAGCTGGTATTGGAGCATCAACTGGAGCAGGAGTCTCTGCAAAGCGGGCCATTTTTGGTGGCGGCCCAGCTCCCGTAGAGGCAGCCCCAAAAAGCGCCGTACAGAAGTGGGCGGGTGCTATGGGCTATGAGGATCGTGGCGCAAAAACTTTTGCTCAAGCTCATGAGGCTGAACAAGGAACTCGCAAGGGCGCAAACATCCGTAATCCTGCCACCGGAACTGTTTATAAGCCTGAGTTTAAAGTTGCCAAGCCACCTATTATTGAGCCAACCATGGGTCAAAAATTAGCATCTGGACTTCAAGGGGTTGGTGGATTTATGGCTAGAAATCCTATGCTCTCTGGAGCACTTGGAGGAGCTTCTGCTGCCGCTGGTGGCATGGAAGCTATGGAGAGATACAAGGCTGGCGATAAGCTTGGCGCTAGTATTGCTGGTGCTGGAGCTTTGGGTGGTGGATTGCAGATGATCCCAACAATTCCAACTCAAATCCTTGGCGGATTACTTGCAACTGCTTCACCCGCAGCATTGTCTGTTTTAGAAGGCATGAGGGGAGCAACCCCCGAGCAAGTAAAAAGAATGCAAACTAATGTAGATCCTATGGGCAATCCTATGCCATAATTACCTCACAAACCTTGCAGTTGCCACTTCAAGGAATTAGCCCCCATCTCTGGGGGCTTTTTTTTACTGGTAATCAATCCACTGCTTTAAGACAATGGACTGCTTGATCAGATCCTCAACCAATCTTGATGCTTCAGCATGACGTTTAATCAGCAATGCTTGATGTATGTCATGTTCTAGGCGCTCAATTTTTATAAGGATTGACGAGTAGTCAAACATGTTGTCATCGTGCCATGAAATCTTCACAGATTCTCCCTGTATTCTTCTAGCGCCCTAGCCACGTTTGTGTTTAGGGTGTTAACAAAACGAACACACATAGCTCGTTCAGTCTGTGCGATACGGTGTGAAGCCACCAAGATGACCTTGTCAGCAAACTCCATGATGTCCAAATCGCCTGAATAGAAGCCCTTTGGATTCTCATTGTTAGTCTGAAAAAAGATCTGCTTGATGTCATCTTCTGTCAACCAAGGGTTTTTCATCGGCTGCTCCTTTTGTTTTTAGAGGATTTAGAGGGCTTCTTAATTTCTTCAATGAAGTCAAACTCCAGCTCTTCCTCTTCTGTCTTGCCCCAGTTCTCTATAAAGAGGTCTACGTCCTTTTGGAAGGTTTCGTATTCTTCTTTTTGAGCCAATCCTTGGGCAACAATATCTTCCATCAGATCGCTGCACTCCCTGTAAGGAAGCTCTTGCAGAGCAGAGATGATTTTTTTAAAGTCTTCCGCAGACACTTCAAGTTTGAATTTCATAATATTTCCTTTCCAAGTTGATTTTTAGCGTACCAATAGTCCAATAAACCCTTAAACATTTGCCAGCCTTGATTGAGTTCTTCTTGAGACCACTCATAGACCACGCAAAGACCAGGCTCCGTTACCGATGCAAACACGTTGGCGCAACGTGCGTTGGGCATTCCTAACCCAACACGATATGCCGCCAGTTGCATACGGTGCTCATCAAACCCCTTAACATCTTTAGGATCTGTAAACTCTTTGGTCTTAAGGTCAATCACCACGTTGTCAGCGTGTAGATCTACCTTGCCCCCAAAGCCATACTTGCTGGCAAAAGACTTCTCCGGCTTAAAGTCTAAGCGGCCAAAGGTCTCTTCTATGCTCTGCGCTACGCCCACTTGGTATTCAGCCATGTTGGCCAGCATGATGCCCTCATAGAAGGTCTCAATGGCCGCATGGATCTCGCTACCACGCTCCGCGGCCTGTTTGGCGTGTTCTTTAGAATCTTTGACAATCCTTTGAACAAAGCTTTCTTCAGGCTCGCCATCAATCTTGGGCAAGGTCAAAGCCGCCAGCAACATCTGATTGAGCTTCCAAGCCTCTAGGCCTGGGCTAGCCGCACATTTGATGATGGTGGTCACCGAGGGTAGCAAGTTGAGCTTGCGAGCGTCACGCAGCGTTGTAGCTCTATCGCTTCCATCTTTCGATTTCACGGTATACATTGGACTTCCATCCATTGCATACCAATGATTTTGTTCTGAAGCTCTTACAATCATAGTGGTCATTGTGTTCTCACATATTGAGGTTCATATTTTTGAGCGGCTTCGCAATATGCCTTGTGCGCTTCCTTTGGGTCATCAAAATAACCTAGAAAAAAACGCTTTTTGTCTATTGAAATCCTTGATGAATAGCGATTTTGTGTTGCTACCCATGTAACGCCTTTGTATCCAGACGTGTTGCTTTTGTGCTTCCCTCGATTTAAATTGTTTTGAGAAATTGTCACAGGTCTTAAATTTTCAATTTTATTGTTGGCTGGATTGCCATCAATATGATCAAGAAGTTTTGGAAGATAGCCGTGATGCATCATGAAAATAATTCTATGTAAACGATATGGTTTGCGTTTAATCAAAGTTTTCAAATATCCATCTTTGTCTACTGTTCCAACCTCAGAACCTTGGGCCATGTGTCCTTCCCTATTTTTGTAAAACAATTTGCCATCTCGGTATTCAAATCTGTCAATAAAATCTTGCTGTGTCATGGATTTCTCCTTGGTTAAACAAGACTCTATTGTATACGTAACATTGGTATTATTTCACCTCAGAATGGCAAATCTTCTTCGTCAAGATCGTTGGGCATATCATCAAACCCGCTGCTTGACTTCTTGTTTTGGGCTTTCCACTCTGGAGACTCGCTGATTTGTTTCTTCAAGAAGTCTGAGAATGTGTCAAACATCGCCATGTCAGGATCGCTGATCTGGAACATTTGGGCTGGGTTATGGCCATCAGGAAGCCCCGCAGACTTAACCGCATTAGGAACAGGGGTAATGGCCACAATGTTGGCATATACGCCATCACCTGTCTTTTTGGCTTTGTGTGCAACATTCAACATGCACCACTTGTCCAGCACGGTTTTAAGGTCAAATCGGCGCTGTTCCTCTACAGTAAAGGGTTTGCCCCTCCAAGACTGCAAATCAATGCGTAGGGTGGCTTTATCGGCCCAAGACATGGTGTAGTCCTTGGTGATGACTAAAGGCTCACCAGAGGCTGTGCAAAGGGGGTTTCCGTTGTCGTCCTCGCCAAAGACTTCCCAGCAAACTTTGAGCTTGCGGAGAAACTTGACGTTCCCCTCAAATTCGCTCTTTTTCGTACCTAAGTCAATGATGCGGTAGCAGCGTGCTAAGTGAAGTCCAGAGGGAACTGGGGAAAAAGAAGATTTAGGTTTGTTTTCAATGATCATATGTAGTCCTGTTTAAAGCTGTTAAGAAATCCTGTGGATCGGTTGTAAATGGGTCGGGTAATTGACTCCTTTTCATTTCATCTTCAAGTAAAAACTTGCGGTACTCCTGCTGGGCTACAGGGTCTTCCAGCCATTCATAGTATTCTTGGTTCATACAATCCCCTGTGCGTCTTCGTAAAGGCGTATGAAGTGAATCAGGCCCTCAATCTCGTCGTCAGCAAACTTTTCGCCATGAGCCAGCTCTTGGGCAAGTTCGGCAATCTTTTCGTCAGTCATTGGTTTGATGTCCATTTAAATTCCTAACCATTTAATGAGTTGGATAAGCAAGAACGCACCAAAACAAATGGCGACCATCTGTAAGACGACTTGCGCTAAAGGGTTCATAGGTCTTCTAACACCTAACATAGCCAACTGAATAGTTTCCTCTTCAGGCGTTATGCGGTGCTGCGGGGGGGTGTAGCGGGATCCAATTTGGATGCCCTTGGGGGTTGTGTAAGGGATTACCTTACGCACGTCTTTGTCCATCACGTCACTCCTAAAAACCGCCGTATCGGCGTGCATGCATTACACCACAATTTAATCAACGGTTAAAATACTTGAGTAAAACTTGGGGTTGTTTTAACTAAAAGTTTGTGTCATACTGCCGATCTGAAAGGGACAACTATGACACTGACAGACTACTTTAAAGAAGAGCCACGAGGCGCAAAAAGCGAAATGGCCATTTACTTGGGCATATCCTTGACATGGTTTAGCCTTTTGATCAACGGCAAGCGTAAGGCGTCCCCTAAGCTGGCTTTGGCAATAGAAGAGGCTACCCAAGGATTGGTCACCAAGGCAGATTTGCGGCCTGATTTATTTTCGTGATATGATGTTTTGAAACGCGGCTAGCTAGGAAGTCATGAGCCTAGTGAAAAGGGAACCTCCCCCCTGCCGTTAGTTTCTTTCAGGAGGTTTGCGAGGATGATTTATGCACTATTTCCAATTCAACATTGGGGACTATAAGTCCCATACCACTCATTTGTCTTTGCTTGAAGACATTGCCTACAGGCGCTTGTTAGATCTTTATTACCTTCACGAACGTCCGTTGAACAGCGGTGTAGCGCACGTTGCACGTCAGATAGGAATGCGAGAGCATGAAACTGAAGTCCAGACCGTCTTAGAAGAGTTTTTCAAGCTTACAGAAGATGGCTGGGTAAATAAGCGAGCAGACCTAGTCATTGAGGATTACAGGGCAAAAATTCAACAGGCGTCTAAGGCGGGTAAAGCATCCGCTGAACGTCGGTTGAGCAAGCGTTCAACGGTCGTTGCAACGGACGTTCAACCAAACATAAAACAAGAAACAATAACCAAGAAACAAGAACCATCTTTCGCAAAGAGGCCAGCCAAGAAGTGCCCCAAAGACTTTGAGGTTACTGACGACATGAAGACTTGGGTGAAGACCGAATGCCCATTGGTTGACTATGCCGAGCAAACCAAGGTGTTCCGCGATTACGAATTTACCGCGGCTAAGAGTGACTGGGTTGGGACGTGGCGCAACTGGATGCGTAAAGCCAACCAATTTGCTGCTGAAAAGCAGACTACAGACCGCTACCCCAAGACTTCTACTGGCATTATTGCGGGGGCCATATGAGAGGTCACGACAAAATCATAGCCCTACGCAAGCGGCGCATGATCCCTGAGATTGTATTCCTAAATGACTTTCCATGCGAGCTTCCCAAAGAATGGTTTGACGTTTGTGTTCACAATGACTCTATTGCAAGCCTCGACTTGAGATTTTTGATTGGGCTGAATGTCAGCATTACTGGCACAGATGAAAAACGAGTCAAAGCCTTATACCAAAAGGCTGTGGATAACAAGCCCAAGTTAGTGGTTGCTTCTGTTGTAGACCCAACCAAACCTTCTTGGAAACAAACTGGATGGATGGAGAGATATAGTGCCTGAATTTTTAGATGACAGCATTGACTTTGAAGCCTATTTACAAGAGACAGAAGTTCAAACAAAAGTCAAGCCAGCAGCAGATTTTGTGGATGATGCTAAGGCTAGATTGCGACAGAAGCTATCGGAGCCTAAAACCTTTTTGCCTTGGCCAAAGACAAATGAGAGCTTTGACTTCCGCCCGTCTGAGGTAACGGTTTGGGCTGGGCAGAATGGCCACGGCAAGACTGATGTGACCAGCCAGATTGCTCTATCCCTCTTGGGGCAAGGAGAGCGTGTCTGCATAGCATCGTTTGAGATGAAGCCCTTGGTGACCACACAGAGGCTGATTCGGATGTTTTCGGGGACAAACCCCAATGCTCCTGAATATCAGACTGAAGAAGGCATCAAAGCTTTAGAAGAGCTTTATGATGATTTTGGCAATTGGACTAAGAAAAGAATGTGGCTGTACGATCAAACAGGAACCGCCCGCCCCGAAACCGTTCTAGGCATGGTTAAATATTGCGCTCAAGAGCTTAAAATAACTCATGTGTTTATTGACTCTCTTATGAAATGTGTCAAGAATGAAGATGACTACAACGGACAGAAAGCATTTGTTGACCAACTTTGTGCATTGGCTAAAGACTGCAACATCCACGTCCACCTTGTGCATCATCTTAAAAAGCCCGCCAAAGAGACTGACATGCCGGATAAGCACGACACCAAGGGTAGTGGCTCCATCACCGACCAAGTGGACAACCTATTTATGGTTTGGCGGAATAAGGCTAAGGAAGATGATTACCGAGCCAAAGGCATTATGAGCACCCGACAGACTGAGCCTGACTGCTACTTGCTGTGCAGAAAGCAGAGGAACTACGAGGGTGTAGCAGACGGTGAGCCTATCGTAAGCTTATGGAGACATAAAGATGCTGGGCAATTTGTTGCCGAATACGGCTCTGAGGCGCAGTTTTTTGTGAACTATCCCCACTTACCTTCATGAAATCCCAGAAAAGAGAAAAAGCTGTACCCACAGAAAGACTCGCACCATCAAATGTCACAATCAGCCCTGAAACTATTGAGCATATGAGAGACTGCGAAGCTAGAGAGTGGATACAGCGCTTTAAGAAAAAGAAAGATGAAAGAGGCTTTGGGGGCGCAAAAGAGTGGTGGGACGATATGTCCGAGAAGATTCGTAAAACCCGCGGGGAGAAGGCAATCCAAGATCTTCGCAACAGAATGAATAAATTCAGATGACAATGCAAGTATGCTTCACGGTAGAGGGCGAGCCAAAGGGAAAGGGCAGACCTAGATTCCGCCGTACCAAAAACTTTGTGCAGACCTACACCGACGCCAAAACCAAGTCCTATGAGCAGCAAATCAAAGACGCTGCCACTAGAGCTATGGGGGAGTCAGAGCCTCTAGAAACGCCTCTGAGCGTGTTTCTTTACGTTCGGTTCTCTGTGCCCAAGTCTTACTCCAAACAACGGACTAAGGACTGTCTGTCGGGCAAAGAAAAGCCTACAAAGAAGCCTGACATAGACAACATAGCTAAGAGCCATCTCGACGCCATGAATGGGATTGTCTACAAAGATGATGTGCAGGTCATATTTATTTCTGTTAAAAAAATCTACTCTGCAATTACTGGGGTAGACATATTGGTTAGAGAGGAACTTGAATGAAGTCAAAGTACAACCGAGGGTCTACGATCCATCACGCGTTGGTCAGGCTTGCCCGACACCCGCACGACCTTAATGAGCTTCGTAAAGCCATCAGCAACAGCTCTACAGCTAGATTTAAAGAGTTTGTGATAGAGCCACTAATCTCTGATGGGATGGCTGAAATAAAAGATGGGCTTATCCAACTTACTGAACAAGGTGAAGAGAGGCTAGAGTACCTTGGGCCTATCAAGATCCCATTGAAGTCTGTCAGTGTTGTAAGAGGAACTGGAACTTATGATGGTGCAGAGCTTAAAACCAAGGTGCATCGAACAGGGGCTAATGACTACCTCAAATGGCCCAGCCGAGTTAATGACGATTACATCTACAGAACATGAACATTCAAGACGCCGTTGACTACCTGATCACCCACAGCAAGATCTACGCTCAAGCTAAAGCTGATCTTGTTTACATGGAAGAGATGCGTAAGACTGTCAAAGCAGAGCTTATGCAAGAAGCCGAGCAAAACGGCTTTACAAGCGCAGTATCCCAAGAGAGGGAGGCATATGCCCACCCACGCTACAAAACGCACCTAGAGCACTTACAAGAGGCTACAAGGGCATGTGAGCAAGAAAGGTGGATGCTGATTGCTGCACAAGCAAGAATAGAAGTGTGGCGCTCACTAGAAGCATCCAATCGAGCGCAAGATAGGTCATTGATGTGAACAAGGCAGAGAAGCAGCACATGAATGCTGTGGCCAAATCAGTGATACAATTACATCATATAAGGAGATGGTGTAATGGAAATTTGGAAAAGCTGCGTTGGCTATGAATCTTTTTACGAAGTTTCAAACTTTGGCAATGTCCGTTCGCTAAAAAGACCTGTTAAAACGAGTTTAGGTATTGCATTAAAAGGTGGAATTAACCTAAAAAAAATTATTGCTAGTACTGGTTATGAGGTTGTAAATTTAACAACTGGAGCAAAAAAAAGAAAGCAAGAGCATGTGCATCGTTTGGTGCTGCGAGCTTTTTGCGGAGATCCCCCGCCAAAAATGGAGGCATGTCACAGTGATGGAGTTAGAACAAATAATGTTTTGACAAATTTAAGATGGGATACTAGAAAAGCAAATCATCAAGATAAAAAAAAACATGGTACATATCAAGAAGGGCCAAAAGCAAACAATATTAAATTGACTACAGATCAAGTAATTCAAATATATCTTTACCCCAAAAGTAATCGTATAACTAGTCAAGTATTTAATACACCATTGTCTACAGTAAAAAAAATAAAATCACAAGCTACTTGGAGTTGCGTTACAAATGGCCTCAAAAAAACAAGCTGAAAAAGAACATATGAGCAAGGTGGCGCAACTTGGATGCTGCTTGTGTCATCACTTGTATGGCGACCACGATCCCGCTGAAGTAGAACTACACCACCTTAGAACTGGGGGCTGGGGCAAGGGAGACTATCTCACCGTCATGCCCTTCTGCGTTGAGCACCACAGGGGAAACACAGGCATCCACGGCTTAGGGACTAAGGGATTCGAGAAGCACTACGGCATCACCCAGCAGGAATTGCTTGACTGGACACTAGCTAGGGTAAACACCTAGAAAAATATTTTTGCAAAATCTACAAAAAGTCCTTGCATTCCTTTAACTTTCGGTTAAACTTCCAATCACTGCAATGTCGCAGGTAACGATACAAGGAAGCAAGATGGACGATATGGAACACGGATACATGGTGGCAGCAAACGCACTACGCGCCATCAACGCAATGGACGACACTCAGATTACTGAGCACGCCGCAGCCGCAATCATCGCAGCGTTGACTGCAAAGCTCACACGTAGCCCAATGAAGCACCAAGACCACATCATTGCTGCCGTGGAGTCTTTGGACTATGCCCACGAGTACCTCATCACCAAGGAGGTTTGAGATGACCCGCCTTGAAGCAATTGCAGCAACTCTTGGATTAGAGTATGAGTCAAACCAACACTTTAAAAATGAGTACCAGTACCAATCAACCCGCACAAAAAAACAGATTTTTACTGCGGGCGGTAACTACTTTTGTATGAACGTAACAAAGCCAACTGACGAAGTTGGCAATGATTGGGCACTATACCCCGACCAATTCTGGGCCGAGAAAGTTGGATCAAAATTATGGATTAGTAAGGAGGTTTGAGATGACTTACGATGAATTGATTGCACGCCAAGAATTCTTAGAGATCAAGTACCACCTTACAAGGCAAGAGGCTTATGAGGCAGCTTGTTATGACCGTGACCCAGAGACTTGGGAAGGTAGCCGTTGGGAAGAACCTAGGGAAAATACCTAGAAAAAAGTCTTGTAATCCTTTAATTTTAAGTTAAGATACAACCACTGCGATGTTGCAGGAACGATAGAAAGCAAAACATGACACACCCTTTTGAAAAAGCAGGACTTGGCAAAGCCCCCTTTTCATGCACACACGTCAGCGAGAACGTCTTTACGTTGCCTGACGGCACCAGCAAGGCTGGCGGCTGCTGCGACTATTGCGGTACTGGCATTCGCTGGGAGTTCTGGATCAAGGGTAGCGTCGCTGGCGCCCGTCAGTTCAAGGTAGGCTGTGATTGCGTTGCCAAGACTGGTTGGGGTATCGATGGCTTTGAAAAGGTTCGCGCCGACCACATACGCGCACGTCGCCAAGCTGGCGCACAAAAACGCCGCGAAGCTCGCAAGGCTCAAATTGAGGCAGAACGCGCACAGCGCCAAACAGAACGCATCTTGGCGGGCTTAGCGTGGCGCGATGCCAACAGCGCCTTGGTGACCCGTTTGACGGCTTATGAGGGCACTAATGAGTTCCTGCGTAGCATGGCTTACAACTTGGCCAGTTGGGGCAACTTAACCGCTCGCCAAGTAGAGGCTGTCGAGTCCTGCTTTGCGGTGATTGACCGCCTTGAGGCTGCTCGCGCCAACAGCCAGCACCTTGGTGCAGTCGGAGATAAGGTCACTCTCACCATCACAGTTGAGCGCGTGATTGTGCTCAAGTCCGAGTTTTATGGCGACAACTACATCACTATTGCCAGCGATGAGCAAGGCAACGCAATCACCTACAAGGGCAAGACCGACATTGGAAACAAGGGCGACACCCGCACCATCAAAGCCAGCGTCAAAGAGCATACCGTGTACAACGGCGTGAAGCAGACCGTCATCCAGCGCCCCAAGGTGGTTGAGGTGGCATTAGGGTAAGTACTTATAAAAATATTTTGCAAATTCCTGCAAAAGTCCTTGTATTTCTTTAACTTTGAGTTAAACTCCATATCACTGCGATGTGCAGGTAACGAAGAAAGACAGATATGAACGCAATTACTACCGCCGAATCCCTTGCCCTCAGCCTGGCAAACCCCATCGACACTTTGGCCGTGTTAGACCGCCAAGTCAAAGACCTCACCGCCAAGTGCAAAGAGCTGAAAGATCAAATTGCTAATGAGCTGGGCGAAGGCAATCACCGCGGCGAGCAGTACGGTGTGACCGTAAGCTTGGTCAACACAACTACCGTAGACTACAAAGCTCTGTTAGCAGAGCTGGGTGCTACCCCAGAACAAATTGCGAAGTACACCACTAAAGGTGCTTCTATTCGTGTATCACCAAAAGCCTAAAGGAGAAAGCATGTTTGCATATTGTGACTACATCAGCCACTTAACCAAAAAAGCTCTGCTGGAGCATGACCAGGAGGGTCTTATCAAGCTGGTTGGCTCCATCAAGTTTGACGTAGACGCAGAAGGGCGCATGGTCAGCTCTAAGAAGACCATTGAGGTCACAGATGCTCAAGGAAAAAATTACGTCATCACGGTTGAAGAAGTCAAATAAAGATGTTCTAATTGCTTAACTAGGAATTAAACATGAACTGCTTCCTCTGTAACAAACCTGTGGATCGTGATGAAGAGTCGGCCTTCCTCGGGAGGTACGCACACAAAGAATGCTTCCTGGAGAGCATGGCTAAACAAAAAGACGCCATCGTAGAGGTGCAGCGGCTAGAGAAAGAACGTATTGGAGGGAAAGATGAGGCCTAAAGAGCAAGCGGTAATTGAGATGTGCATTGAGAACGGCATTACTTATGGCTTGGCCCGCGCTTACAAGCATACGGATGAGCCGACAGACGATCAAATTAAGTTTGTTTTAAGGGATGCAATCATGCACGAGATCTATGAATGGTTTGATTTTGAAGAAGGTATGGAATAACTAACCCCATCGGGTCATTTGTTAACGAGTTTGAGCAAATAAACATGTTTTTATCCCCATCGGGACATTTTTTGAGGTTTTTATGAAGATACTTTTGATGTGCTATCTGATCATGTTTCTGGGGCCTCTCATCACTATCGGCACTATTTACCTGCTAGGCAGGTTAGCTCAATTTACCTTTTAAACAAATGAAAGTCTACATAAGTAAACAACGAAACCACTGGGTCTCGCCGTACACGATCCTAGAGAAAGTTTTCTTCTGGAGGGAAATAGATTACGACGAGCCAAAGATAGACAAGTGGGCTGACAGATTAAGCCCATTGTGTGAGGGTGTAAAGAATCTTTTGAATCTAATTCATCCAAGAATTGTTTACGTCAAGATAGACAAGTGGGATGTATGGAACATGGACACTACCATAGCCCACATCATCCTACCTATGCTCAAGCAGCTAAACAAAGTAAAGCATGGCGCTCCTATTGTTTACGATGAAGACGTTCCTGAAGAGCTTAAGTCTACATCTGCTCCGCCCAAAAAGGACATTTGGGACGCCGATGCAAACCACTTTAAGCGTTGGGACTGGGTGATGAATGAAATGATTTGGGCGTTTGAATACAAGCTCAAAGATACAAATCTTGACGACATTGATATATGGGAAGCTAATGCAGTCAGAGCCAAGAACGGCTTCAGACTATTTGGTAAATATTACGAAGCACTATGGGACTAACATGAAACTGACTGTTGAAATTGACAACGATACCGTAGATGAAATATTTCTTGAAAGATTAAGAAACGATCTTGATCTGCTGGAGACGGAGACTATTCCCGTTTTTTCGATAGAACCCGAGATCGAGAAGCAGCATGTCGGCGCATTGAAGGGTGCGTATAAACAAATCCTTTCTTACTACGGGGAGATGGTGTAACGCGACAATATGCAAATTAACGCATACCAAACGCGACAAATCGCAAAAACCCGCGCGCTAGCACATATCAAACACGACAAACTTAAGGAAAACGTATGACTATTCAATCAGACTTAAAACAGAAGCTCAGGGAATCTGAACTCGTCTTTGAAAAAAACTGGCGGCGGCATCAGAACCTACAGATCGTCAAGGGCCTGTTCGCCGTGGCTTGTTTCTTAGCGTTTATCTTGT